>Ga0209220_1000049_pt1 | contig 66291 bp, 74 predicted proteins | sample BlaSpr_A8_OM3_M3_FD_187984 | JGI IMG/M metagenome (GOLD analysis project Ga0209220, IMG submission 187984) | Forest soil microbial communities from Thunder Bay, Ontario, Canada - Black Spruce, Ontario site 2_A8_OM3_M3 (SPAdes) (version 2) | ecosystem: Environmental > Terrestrial > Soil > Boreal... | reverse complement strand
TCGGCGGGCGCGAGCCCCAGTCGTGCGAGGCGGTGCTCGGTGTCGCGCAGGTTAAGGCCGCAATCGACCAGCAGGCGCGTGCCGTCGGCCTCGGCGACCAGGCAGTTGCCCTTGCTGCCGCTGGCGAGCGAGGCGAAACGCAGCAACGGTTATTTCAGCTGCTCGTGCAGCAGGGCGAGGATGCGCTGCGCGGTGCGCGAGCTTTCGGCCCCGCCGTCCTTGTTGAATACGTTGACCAGGCTGCCGTCCGCATCCTGCTTCACCTCGACGCGATAGTGCTCCGCCTTTGTCTTCGGATCACTCGACCCGAATATCCGCGCGAGAAAGCCGCGGTCGCGGTCCTTCTTCTCCATCTCGGCTTCGGGGTCGGCGTAGCGCACGAAGTACAAGCCCTTCTGCCGGTCGCGGTCCTCGACGGTGAAGCCAACGCGGTCGAGCGCCAGACCGACGCGCCGCCAGGCGCGGTCGAACGGCTCGTACACCCTCAGCAGCTCGGCTCCGTCGCCGCCTCGCTTGATCTCCGCGCGCGATTGCATCGGCGCAGCGTCGCTCGCGGCGAGCGCCTTCGCTTTTTCCTCCTGCGCGCCCAGGCGCACCATCAGCCGGCGCAGGAACTCGGCTTCGAGACCAGAGTCTGACGGCCGCGGCTGCCATGCTGTTTGGCCCGTGGTGCCCGCCACGTCGCGCGGCGTGGTGTAAACCTCGACCATGCCGCGGTGGCTGATGTAGATCTCGCTGCCCTTGCCGTCAGGCGTGCGGTCGAGGCGGATGCGGAACTTGTCGCGCTCGGCGGTCGAGTAGACAGCGCCTGTGAATTTTCCAAGCAGCGAACGGATGCCGCCCTCGGGAATGTTCGCGCGGTTCTCCGCCCAGTCTGTCTCCAGCACGCCGGCCTCTGGGACCTCGGTCTTGATGAGAAAGCCGTTCTCCTGCCAGAAGTCCTTGACCACCGGCCACAGCTTCTCGGGAATCTGGTCCTGCACCACCAGCCAGCGCTCGGCGCCGGCGCGCTCGATACGCATCCGTTCCACTTGCGGCAGGACCGCGGTGTTGCCGGCGCGGTTCTGCTCGCGGCGCTCGGCCTGGTAGCCGGACAGCGTGGCCGAGGATTTGCCGGTTTCGGGCACCACGTAGCGCGTGTCGCGCGCCGGCGCGGTAAGGTCCGGCGGAACTTCCAGCGTCGGCAGCGTGCCTGCCGACTTGTAGTCGACCTTCGATGAAAACAGCTCGCCGGCCGTGCTGCAGCCGCCCAGCAGAATTACGGCGCCTGCGAGCACCAGCTTTTTCATCAACCGCGCCCCTCCACCACGCGCAGCCCGGGGAGCGCGATGCCCGCCTCGTGCAGCGCCTCGCGCAGCGTCTGATAGAACTTGTCCGAGAGCGGCGACAGCGGCAGCCGCAGCCCGTACTCGATCATGCCCATCTCGGCGAGCGCCCACTTGACCGGGATCGGGTTCGCCTCGACGAAAAGCCGCTGGTGCAGCGGCAGCAGCCGCAGGTTGAGCTCGCGCGCCTTCTTCACGTCGCCGACGAGAGCAGCCGCGCACATCTGTCGCATCAGCTTCGGCGCCACGTTGGCGGTCACTGAGATCACGCCATGCCCTCCGAGCAGGATCAGCGCGAGCGCCGTGGAATCCTCGCCGCTATAGATCGCGAAGTTGCGCGGAGCGCGCTTGATGAGGTCGGTGGCGCGCTCGATGTTGGCGGTCGCGTCCTTGATGCCGATGATTCCAGGCACTTGCGCAAGGCGCATCACCGTGTCGTTCTGCAGATCGGCCACGGTGCGAGCCGGCACGTTGTACAGGATCATCGGCAGGTCGACCGTCTCCGCGATCTTGCGGAAATGGCGGTACTGGCCTTCCTGCGTCGGCTTGTTGTAGTAAGGCACCACGGACAAGCATGCTGTCGCGCTGGCCTTCTTCGCCGACTCGGTCAGCTCGATCGCCTCGGCGGTCGAATTGCCGCCGGTTCCCGCAATCACGGGGATACGGCCGTGCGAATGCTGGACCGCGACGCGGATCAGCTCCTTGTGCTCCTCGAAGTCCACCGTGGGCGATTCGCCGGTGGTGCCGACCACCACGATGCCGTCGGTGCCTTCGGCGACATGCCAGTCGATCAGGCTCCTGAACCGCGCCATGTCGAGGCGACCGTCCTCGTGCATCGGCGTGACGATTGCGACCAGGCTACCGGTAATCATGCAATGCTCCCTTTCAGGGCGCGATTCTAGCGCTTTCGGCCGGCCCTCGTATCGCGCAGACCCGCTGAATCACCGCCTTCTTCGGTCGCTCGACCGTGCCTTGCTCGAACGCCACGACCGTCAGCGCCTTGAAAGCAAGCAGCAACTCCCCGGGCTGCAGCAGATATGCGGGATTAGACGGCCGGCCGTAACGCTCGTTCCCTGTCATGAACGTTTCATAAATCAGCACGCCGCCCGCAGCGACCGACTGGTCGAGCTGAGCAAAGAGCGGCCGGTGCAAGTAGCTGGTAACGACGACCGCGCCGAAGCGTTGACCCTGGAACGGCCAGGGCTTGCCGCCCTCCAGATCCGCCTGTACGAACGCGACGCCGGGGATCAGCTGCAGAACGCTGTCGACTGCAACGACGTCCAGCCCGCGCCCGGCAAAGAACCGCGCATGCCGTCCGTCCCCGCTTGCCACATCCAGCACTGGCCCTTGCGTCACCAGGTGCGCCCAGCGCACTACCCATTCCGACGGCTGATTTACGAGAACTTCCACCACACGAACGCTGCCGCAGCCGCAGGCAGCGCAAAGATCAACAGGAAGATCGGCAACTCTTCGGCGACTGAATAACCGGCCCGGGCAACCCCCATCCACATATTGAGCAGAGCGAGCACAAGCCAAATCGGAATGAACGCTTGGGCGCCCAACAGCATTGTCTCCGTGCCCGGACGGCCAAACAAGCGGCCGGCAACGAGACACAGACCAAGCAGCACGAAGCCTCCACATATGATGATGAGCGTACGCATCCTTACCTCCCTGCGATCTTCGCACCCTGCGCAGCCAACAGATCGCGCAAGATTGAGCGATGGCAGTGGTGCGAGAGCGCCCAGCTCACCCATCCGGAGCTAGGTGCCAGTTCCGGCAGCCAGACTCGCGCGCGGACTACCGAGGCGTATTACCGAAATTCCCAGTTCTTCGGCTCCGGCCGAGTGCTACGAGACCGACTGCGCAAACGAACAGTCCCAGCGTGGAAAGTGCATCGACCGTGGCAATCTGCTCGTACCACTCCTGGTCATAGTATCGTCCTACGAACGGCCGCAACGTGATAACGCCGTAGAGCTCCGATCCGATGAACAGCACCGCACCGACGGTAATCATCCAGGCACTGATGCGGGATGCCGGAGTCCTCAGCAGCAATATGCCTGCAAAGAGAAAAACCAATCCGACGATTGGCCGGATCACTAAGCCTGCATTGGTAACCATTGTGGGCCCTTAGGGAGCTTGCGGCGGGAGTTCTGCTCCCGTCGCAATTATCAGCGCTAAACGAGCGAGACCTTTCTAAGCGGCAGGCTGCGCACCGGCTTGCCGGTCGCCGCGTAGATGGCATTCATCACGGAAGGCGCCACCACGCAGATCGTCGGCTCGCCGACGCCGCCCCAGAAGTCGTACGTCGGCACGATCACGGTCTCGACCTTGGGCATCTCGGCGAGTCGCAGGATCGGGTAGTTGTGGAAGTTCAGCTCCACCATGCGCCCGTTTTCGACCGAGCACTCGCCGTAGAGCGTGGCGCTTAGCCCATAGGCCACCGAGCCTTCGACCTGCGCCGCGATCTGGTCGGGGTTGACCGCATGGCCGCAATTGATGGCCAGCACCATGCGATGCACCTTGACTTCGCCCTGGCTGCTCACCGAGACCTCGGCGACCGCCGCCGAATAGCTGGCATACCCCATGAACTGCGCGACGCCGCGATGCACCCCGGCAGGCAGCGGCGTGCCCCAACCCGCCTTCTCCGCCGCGGCGTTCAATACAGCGAGATGCTTCGGATGGTTCTGCATCAGGGCGCGGCGGAACTCGAGCGGGTCCTGGCCGGCCGCGCGCGCCACCTCGTCCATGAAGCACTCCATGTACACGCCGTTCTGGTTGGTGTTGACGCCCCGCCACGGACCCACCGGCACGTGCGTGTTGCGCATCGCGTACTCGATCAGCAGGTTCGGCACGGTGTAGCCGAACTGCGCATCGCCGGGCTCCTTCCAGAGGCCCTGCACCTGCCGGTTGTCCTTGCCGTCCTTGATCCCCTGCGGGTTCAGGAAAGCATTGATCGACTGCCCGGACAGGCGGACATGCAAGCCGACGAGCTTGCCACTCTCATCGAGGCCGGCGGACAACTTGCATTGCGAGATCGGCCGGTAAAAGTCGTGCGCCTGGTCCTCTTCGCGGGTCCAGATCATCTTCACCGGGACGCCGGGGAACTGCTTGGCGATGGCCACCGCCTGGCGCGTGTAGTCCTGCGTGCCGCCGCGCCGGCCGAAGCCGCCGCCGAGGTCGAGCTTGTAGACCTCGCCTTTGTCGAGCGGCAGTCCTGCCTCTTCGGTCGCGGCGGCGAGCGACGCTTCCGCGTTCTGCGTCGGCACCCATACCTCGACCCTGTCCGCGGTGACCCTGGCGGTGCAGTTCTGCGGTTCCATCGTCGCGTGGGCGAGGAACGGCGTGCTGAAGACGGCGTCGACCTTTTTGGCGGCGCCCTCGATCGCCTTGAGCGCATCGCCTTCCTGCCATCCGGCCATCGGTTCGCCGCTCGCCGTCAGTCCCTCCTTGAGCCGCGCGGCGATGGTTGCACTCGATTGCGTTGCGCCGGCGCCTTCATCCCAGACGATCGGCAGCGCGTCGAGCGCTGTCTTGGCGCGCCACCAGGTGTTGGCAACGACCGCGACGGTCGAATCGTTCACCTTGACGACGCGATGCACGCCGGGCCGGCCCGCGATCCTGGCTTCGTCATAGCTCACCAGCTTGCCGCCGAACACCGGGCAAGACTTCACCGCCGCATGCAGCATGCCCGGCAGCTTGAGGTCGATCGAATAGATCTTGGCGCCGTTCAGCTTGTCGGCGGTGTCGAGCCGCTTCATCGGCTTGCCGGCAATCTTCCACTCCTTCGGATCCCTGAGCTTGATGCTCTTCGGATCTGGCGGAGTCAGCTTGGCAGCCGCCGCGGCGACCTTGCCGTAGGTCGTCGTGCGATTGGATGCGGCGTGCGTGATGACGCCGTTCGCCACCGTGACTTCGCCGACCGGAACTTTCCACTGATCGGCCGCCGCCTGCAGCAGCATCATGCGCGCCGCCGCGCCGCCGCGGCGGACATAGTCCTGCGAGATGCGGATGCCGCGGCTGCCGCCGGTCGACATCTCGCCCCACACGCGCTTGCGGGCCAGGTTCTGTCCGGCGGTGAATTGCTCAGTGGCGACTTTTTTCCAGTCACACTCGAGCTCCTCGACGACGAGCTGGGCGAGGCCGGTGATCGTGCCCTGCCCCATCTCCGAGCGCGCGATGCGGATCACGCACGTATCGTTGGGCTTCACGAACACCCAGGCATTGACCTCGGCGCCAGCACCGGCCGCGCTTTGCGCCTGCGCGGAGCCGACGAACGGAAGATTGAATCCGAGTGCCAGACCGCCGCCTGCGGCGGCCGCGGAGTGGAGGATGAATTTACGGCGATTCATATCAGACCTCCTTCTTTCCGGCCGCCATGTGCACGGCCGTGCGGATCCGCTGATAGGTGCCGCAGCGGCAGATATTGGTCATCGCCGCGTCGATGTCCTTGTCGGTCGGCTGCGGGTTTTTCTTCAGCAGCGCCGCCGCCGCCATGATCTGTCCCGACTGGCAGTAGCCGCATTGCGGCACGTCGAGCGCTGCCCATGCCCTCTGCACGGGATGCGAGCTGGTGACCGAAAGACCCTCGATGGTGACGATCTTGTCGGAGGCCTTCACGCTGCCCACAGGAATGCTGCAGGAGCGCCGCACCTCGCCGTTGATGTGCACGGAACAGGCGCCGCACTGCGCGACGCCGCAGCCGTACTTCGTTCCGGTGAGCCCCACCTGCTCGCGGATCACCCACAGCAGCGGGGTATCGGCCTCCACCTGCACATCGCGGGTCCTGCCATTGATATTGAGCTTGGCCATCGATGCCCCTCCTCAAGGACAAGCCGGTACCCTACGCCGGGGTCGGCGCTGAGGCAATGACCGGGCACGCGATTAACGCGGCCTGGGTTTTCGCACCGCGGGATTCAGTCTGTCGATATCCGCCTGAACCTGCTCACGACTTCGCTCGTAGACGATCTCGCGCCCCATCACCCGGCCGACGTAAGCCATTCCGCTGCGGGTCGGGGTCAGCTGGCACTTGACGTTGTGGATGCCTTCGCCGAGGACCACCTCGATCGACTCGGCACGCTTGCTGAACACCGTGACCTCGATGGTCTGGCCGTTCTCGGTTCGTACCTTGATTTTCTCGTCGTTCATAGATCAACGAATCTCCATGAAGCCGTTAAGCTCCGGCGTGGTCAACGAACGCTCGAGATAGGCGAAGCTCCCCTTGTCCTTGACCTCGCGCGCAGCCTCCAGCAGGCCGCTCATCGCCGCGCGATACAGCGAAGTGGCGAGGCTGATCCGCCGCACGCCAGCCTCTTGGAGCTCGGCCAACGTGAATGACTTGCCCTTGATGCCGGCCATGAAGTTGACGGGCTTGGACAGCGCCGCGCACACCGCGCGCACGGCGGCGAGGTCGGGCAGTCCCGGCGCCATCAGCACATCCGCGCCGGCCTTCTCGAACGCCTGCAAGCGCTTGATCGTGTCCTCAAGGTCAGGCTTGCCGCGCAGGAAGTTCTCGGCGCGAGCGGTCAAGGTAAATTCGAAGGGAAGCGCCCGCGCCGCTTCGACCGCTGCCGCTACGCGCTCGGTGGCGTGGTTGATGTCGTAGAGCGGTTTATCCTTGTCGCTGGTCGCGTCCTCGATGGAGCCGCCGACGAGCCCGACCCGGGCAGCAAGGCGAATGGTTTCCGCCGCGGCCTCCGGTGCGTCGCCGAAGCCCTTCTCCAGATCGGCGGAAACCGGAAGGCCGGTCGCCATGACGATGGCTCGCGCGTGCGCCAGCGCCTCTTCGCGCGTCACCTTGCCGTCGCGCTTGCCGAGCGTTCCTGCGCAGGCGCCGCTCGAGGTCGCGAGCGCCTGGAAGCCGAGGCCGGCGAGGATGCGCGCGGAGCCTGCGTCCCACGGGTTTGGAATCAGAAACGCGCCCGGCCCCTGGTGCAGCGCGCGAAAGCGCACCGCCTTGTCGCTTTGAGATGTCGTGCCGGGCATGGCTAGGAACAGAGCACCAGGTTGGCGAATTCGATCAGCATCCCCGGCTTGAGGTAGGCCGAGAAGGCGGCGGCGGTGACGAATGCGAACAGCCCCACGGCCAGGGCCTTCACCAGGAATCTCTGGTTTGGACTCATGCCGTTGCGACAGCAGCCTTTCTTTCGGTAAGAGGCTTCTCGTTCACCGGCAGGTTGACCAGCCCGGCGAACACGCCGAGCCCGATCGCTGTGCGCAGGTCTTGTAATTTCATGAAACCAAGTCTAGCTCAGCCCAGAAAGTAGCCGACACCATCAGTTGTCCAGCTTCTTCACGTGGGGAAGATTGCAGGCCAGGATCGCCTTGCGTAGGGCCTCGATCGCTTCCGGGCGCGGAAAACTGCGCCGCCAGGCGAGTCCGACGCGTCGCACCGGTACGGGCTTTGCGAATGGCAGCGCACGGATCAGATCGCCGGGGCCACCGACGGAAGTTGCAGGAAGTACTGTCACGCCGACGCCGCTGGCGACCATTTGCCGAATCGTCTCGAGCGACCCCCCCTCCACCGTTCGCGCGATGGCGCTGCGTTCGCGCGCGCGCACCGTGTGGCAGATCTCGAGCACCTGGTCGCGGAAGCAATGGCCTTCGCCGAGGAGCAGCAGGCTTTCGCGCGTCAGCTCATCGGAGCTCACGCGTTTGCGGCCTTCCCAGGGGTGGCCTTTGGGCACCGCGACGAAGAACGGCTCGTCGTACACCGCACGCGTCGCGACGCCCGGCTCGTCGAACGGCAGCGCGACCAGGATCACGTCCACCTCGCCGCTCTTCAGCGCTTCGCCAAGGCGATGCGTGAAGTTCTCCTGGATGTGCAGCTGCATCGCCGGCGCCGTGCGGCGCAGGATCGGGATCAGCTTCGGCAGAAGGTAAGGCCCGATGGTATAGATCGCGCCGAGCCGCAGCGGCTCGGCGAGCGGGTCGCGTCCCGCGGCCGCGATTTCCTTGATGCGTGCCGATTCCTCGAGCACGCGTTGCGCCTGCTCGACGATTTTCTGCCCCGCCGGTGTGACGGTCACTTCGCCGGGGCCGCGCTCGAAAAGTGTGACGCTCAACTCTTCCTCGAGCTTCTTCACGGCGACCGACAGCGTCGGCTGCGACACGAAGCAGGTTTCCGCCGCCCGGCCGAAGTGCCGCTCCCGCGCCACGGCGACGATGTAGCGCAGCTCCGTCAGCGTCATTTCCGCCGCGCCAGCCAGTACAGGGGAATTCCTGCCGCCATGATGACCAGCCCGGCGATGACGGGCAGGCCGAACTCTACGGCGAAGCGCACGTAATTCACGCTCGAATAAAGCATATAGCCGCACATGGCGCAGAACGCGATGGGGACGACCGGGTAGAGCGGAACGCGGAATGCAGGAGTATCGCCGCCTCTTTTCCTGAAAACAAACAGGGTGAGGCCGGTGAGCAGGAAAAACGTCCAGAACACCGGCGCCGTATAAGCCACCATGGCGCTGAAACCATCCGGCGTGAAGGAAGCAATCAACACCAGCGCGAGCGCGATGACGCCCTGCACCAGAAGCGCGTTTCCCGGCGCGCTTCCCGCCTCGCGCCAGCTACCGAGCCTGGCGAACAGGGCGAAATCGCGCCCGAGCGCGTAATTGGAGCGTGCGCCGGTAAAGATGGCAGCGTTGATCGTCGTCAGCGCGGCCAGGCAGACGATGATCGCCAGCAGCACCGCCGCCTTGTCGCCAGTCGCCACCCGCATGACATCCGCGGCCACCGCCTTCGATTCCCTCATTCCGCCCAAGCCGAGCGCAGCGAGATAGCCGAGGTTCACCAAGAGGTAAAGCAGCGTCACGGTGAGAATGCCGCCGACCAGAATGCGCATCATGTTGCGGTGCGGCTCGCGTAGCTCGCCGGCGAGATAGGCGGCTTCATTCCAGCCCCCATACGTGAGCAGCACGAAGATCATCGCCAGACCGAACGACCCGCCGCTGCCCGCCGCCGCCGGCTTCGGCGAACCCCCGGTCAGCAGACCTGCCACTGCAATGAACGCCAGCCCTCCAAACAGCAGGATCTGCATGATCTTCTGCAAGCCTTTCGACTCCACCGTGCCAATATAGTTGAGCAGCGTCAGCGCCGCGACGCCGAGCGCGGCGTAGATCGCCGAGCTCTTGCTTCCGAGCCGGAAGATCTCCGAGGCATAGTCGCCGAACACGAAAGCCACCGCGGCGATGGCGCCGGTCTGAATGACCGTCATGCGCGACCACGCGAACACGAAAGCCGTGCCGCGGCCGAAGCCGCGCGTAAGATAGGCGTACTCGCCTCCGGTCTCGGGATAGCGCGACGCGAGCTCGGTATACACCAGCGCACCGCACAGCGACACCGCTCCGCCGAGTATCCATGCGAAGAGAAATTCCGCGTTGCTCGAGGTATTGGCCGCAACGATCGACGGCGCCTTGAAGATACCGGCGCCGATCACCATGCCGCAAATGAGGACGATGCCGTCTGAAAGGGACAGCAGCTGCTTCGGCGCAGAACTCACTGCGCCCGGCTGGCGTGCCATGGATAGACCTTCGAGACGTTGCCGTCGGACACGGTCACCTGCCCGTCGATGCGGTTGCCGCGCAGCGTGCCGGTGAAAAGATGATGCCAGGCGTGGTTGTTCACAACGCCCGTCACCACCAGCTTGATTTCCTCGCCGCGCAGCCGGCTGGCACGCACCAGCAGGTCGCGCCCCTGCGCGGCCGCATTCACATCGAGCACCTGGAATTTCTGCGCGATGTTGAAGCGCCAGCCGCCGCCGTGCTCGCCGAGCTCGCTCGTCCAGGCGCCGTGCGCGTCGGCGGGCACGATCCACAGCTCCACGCGCGACAGCCCGCCGATGCCGACGGTCTTTTCCGGGGCGCGCATCTCGAGCCGCTCGTCGGGCGGCCAGTCGCCGATGCCGCCGTCATGCGAGACGATGCGCGTGCCCGGTTTGAGCTGGAGCAGCCGCGGCAGGAGCTTGGCGTTGAAGTCCGGCAGCAGGTACATGGTGACCACGCTCGCCCGCGACAGGTCGGTATCGAAGATGTCGCGTTTTTCGAAGCGCGCCCGGTCTGCGACACCGGCCTTGCGCGCGTTGGCGGTCGCCGCATCCACCAGACGCGGGTCGTAATCCACGCCGAGGCCACGCGCGCCGCGCTTCGCTGCCTCGATGACGATGCGGCCGTCGCCCGAGCCGAGGTCGATCACGTAATCGCCGCTCTTCACCTCTGCCATACGCAGCATGCGCTCGACGATCTCCATCGGCGTATTGACATAGGGCACGGTGCCGTCGTCCCAGGCCCAGGCCTGCGGCTGCGCGTGCAAAGGAAACAAGGCGATGAAGAAGACAACAGCAACCCGTCGCAGCAGAATCAAGAAAATATCCAAGCGGTAAAATTGCGGGACGCGCCCCGGTAGCTCAGTGGATAGAGCAGTCCCCTCCTAAGGGACAGGTCGCACGTTCGATTCGTGTCCGGGGTGCCATGGAAGGTCAAAGACTCGCGCTCCAACGGCGCAAGTCTACCCAAAGTACCCGCCATTAATCCCAGGGCCGGTCGTTGACAAACGTTTACCTTGTGGTAGAGGGATAAATTGCCTTTCCGAGCCCCCTGAACTACGATCAAGTGCCTGTTGCCATTGTTTTATCGGCAAAAGGGGAGGCTGGCCGCGCCCGGGATAGGCGCCGGCCGGCGTGTACGGGCCGCAAGACCCAGACACAGAGGCCGATCAATAAGCAACGAGAGCGACAGGTCATACCGTAGTCGGGCCCGTACATGGCGCGCCATCGTCGCTGCGCTCGTTTGGGCGTTCGCATTGGCTGCGTGGGCTCAAGCCGATATCGTTGCGCAGGGCGAGGCGCTCGTGCGCGCGGGTCGCTATGCCGACGCCTACCAGCTGCTCGAGCCGCACGAGGACAGGCTCGCCGGCGACCTCAGATTCGACTACCTGCTCGCCCGCTCGGCGCTCGAGACCGGCCGCCCGAGCAAGGCAAGCTTCATCTACGAACGCATTCTGGCGGTCGAACCAAACTATGTCGGCGTCCGGCTGGAGATGGGACGGGCGTATCTGGCGCTCGGCGACTATGCCCGCGCGAAGCTCGAATTCGAGACGGTGATGCGGTTCGAAAATCTGCCGCCCGGACTGCGCGAGCAAGCGCAGATCTACGGCAAGGCGGCGGATGACTACATCGCCGGCAAAAAGACCGTCGGCTACGGCTACATCGAGCTCGGGTACGGATACGACTCGAATGTGCAGTCAGCGACCAGCACGAGCGAGATTAGCGTAGTGAACGGCCAAGTTCTCGTCCTGCCACCGGCGAATCTCAAGCGCGGCGATCACTACAAAGCGCTCTCGCTCGGCGGCGAGCTCGTGAACGCGCTAAGCGAGCGCTTCACAGCTTTCGCAGGCGCCGACGTACGCGCCCGTGGGTACAACGATGTAGACAGCGCCGACTTCTCAACGATCGATGGGCGCTTCGGTCTCGGATACAGCGAGGGCGCCAGCAGTGCCCGCGTTGGCTTGAACGGCGGGCGCTATTGGCTGGACCATGAAAAGACCCGGAACGGCCTCGGATTGACTGCGGACTACCGCCATCTCCTTACAAAGCAGGATCAGCTCAGCGTGAACGCCGGTGCAACGCGGTACCGGTTTATTCCCGATGCCCTGCAGGTAAACGACTTCAACCTGTACCAGTTGGCGCTCGGCTGGCTGCGCGCGTCCGCCGACGGCCGCGGCGCATTCGGTCTCACCGCGCTTGGCGGCGCCGAGAAGGCGACGAACGGCCGGGCAGACGGCGACAAGCCGTTTGTCGGCGCCCGACTCGTCGCCCAGACCGCCCTGACCGACAGCGTTGGGGCATTTTTCCTTGGCGGTATTCAATACGGCAAGTATTCTCAGGCCAATGCGCTCTTCGACACGAAGCGAGTGGACAGGCTCTACGACCTTACTACCGGATTGACATGGTCCTTCGCGAAAGGATGGTCGCTGCGGCCACAGCTGGTGTACTACAAGAACAAAAGCAACCTCGCGCTCTTCGAGTACGACCGGACTGACGTGTCGATCAACCTGCGCATGGACTTTTAGAGACGTAGGAGGATGTGCAAATGTTTGTTAAATTTCGCTGGCAACTGATGCTCTTCGCGGCGCTGGTCGCGACCTCGGGCCCGATCGGCGCTCAAGGCACGGAAGCGGGTCGATTCCTATCCGTCGTCGGTGACGTGCGCGTAGGTCGCGAGGGGGCGCAACAGCGCCCGGCCCAGCGCGCCGCGGAGTTCTACGAAGGTGAATCGATCGTTACCGGATCCGGCGCGCTCGCCCAGCTGCGCATGTCCGACGGCGCGCTGATGTCAGTGCGCGGCGAGACAGAGATCAAGCTCGACAGGTTCTCGTACGCCGGTGAGAACGACCGCAACGCAAGCTTCTTCATGTCGGTCCTCAAAGGCGGCCTGCGCACGATAACGGGCGTGATCGGGCGGCAGAATCGCGACCGCTACCGCATCACCACAGCGACGATAACGCTCGGCGTGCGGGGCACGGACTTCGAAATTGTCCACGTGCCGCAGGCAATCTCCCGGGAGGTGCCGGCGGGCACCTACAACCGTGTTTACGAAGGCGTGACAAGCATTCAGAACAGAGCAGGCGTCGCCTTGCTGGTCAGCCGCGATCAGACCGTTTTCGCCGCGTTGCAGGGCACCACGCCGCCGGTACTGGTCGCGCCACCGGCTGCCATCTTCGGCCGGCCCACTCCGATCCCGCAGATCGCGCCACAAACGCTTCGCCAGGACGACGGCAAAGGGGAGAAGCCGCGGGCCGTCGTACCGGGCACGGGCTCAAGGCCCATCTTGACGCCGCTCGACACGCCGCGCGCGGTCGAGACAATCCAGACAGCGCCGACAACGACGCTCCAGACTTCACCCACTTTGGCGCCACTCGATACCACTAGGACGTTAACGCCGGCAACGACTTTGACGCCGATCGATACGTCGACAACGACATTGACGCCGATCCGGACTGAAGCAACGACAACGATCACGCCGATTCTGACCACGCCGACGACAACAACGATTCAGACCGCGCCGACCACCACGTTGACGCCGATTGATACCACGAGGACGTTGACACCCACGACCACGATCTCGCCGCCGACGACGACCCTCTCACCCACTGTGACACCGGTCCTGACAGCGCCGACCACGACGATAGCGCCGACGACGACGACGATCAGGACCTCACCCACTTTGACGCCGATCCTGACTACCCCTGTTACCAAACCCTGAAAACGCCGGGAGGCCTTTCATGCGCACACCATTTCTTCTACTGCCGCTTGCCTTGACGACACTCGCGACCATGCCGGTCGCGGCGCAGGACGCGCCGCGCGTCATTTTCTGCGCCGGCCAGTGCTTCGCGGTCGACCAAAACGGCATCCGCACGCCAGCGCCAAAGGGCACCACGCTGCGCGAGGGCCAGCGGCTGGAAACGGGACCCGGTGCCTATGCCCAGCTCAAGCTCGGACCGGACGCGGCATTGGGGGTGGGCGAGCGCGCCCAGGTACGCTTCGACCAGAGGAGCGTGCGCAATCGCGATCTGGTGATCCTCGACCAGGGTCGGATCCGCATGGTCGGCGCCGAAGCGATCGGCAAAGTGGCCACGCGCAATCTCGAGCTACGCACCCCCGACGGCGACTTTGATGTGCGCGGTGACATGGAGATAAGAAAGCCGCCGGTCACCGCGGGTAGCGGATCGAGCCTCACGGTCGTGAAGCTCAACGCCGGCGATGCGCGTCTGCTGAATCCGGAAGGCGCAATCGCAATTACGAAAGACAGCGCACAGGGCTTCGCCGCCGGAAAAGTCGTCACCGACAGGCCCATTTCGGTTGCCGATGTCGCGTTAACGCCGGCGTCGTCGCGGCCAGGAATCGCGGCCACCGCGCCCGTGTCCGCGCCCGTCAGGGATCTGCCGGTTCTGTCCATGCCGCCATCGACGGTCCTGCAGCCTGCGCCCACGCTGACCTTAATTCCGTTGAGCCCGACTATTTCGACATTTACTTCCCCCACCCTGGTGTCTACCACGCCGGTGTCCAGCGCTGATAAGTTATTGACCACGACCTATGTGGATTCAACTACCGGGACGACCAGTACACTGACCAAACTGGTGACGAGCCCGACTCTCACGTCGACCACTAGCACCACCAGTACGACCAGTACGACCAGTACCACCAGCACTACCAGTACACTGTCACCCAAAATCAGCTCGACTTTTACGCCGATCACGACAACGACGACGACGCTTACAAGCCCCACCACCTTGCGACTCTGCCTCCGGGCGGGCTGCTAACCCCGCACGTCGAGCGAGCACCGGCCCGGACTGATCCCGGTCAGCTCGCGGTCACGAAGCTCCTGACCCAGCGCCGGTCGATCCAATCCTTCCAGCGCCAGACCCAGCGGCCTTGGGCGGTCCAGTCGGCGCGCTGCGCGATGGCGTAGCGCGCGCCGCAGCTCAAGAGGACCAGGGCGCGCGGATTCGGCTGATAGGTTTCCAGACTTTCGTTTCTTACGATGTGCCTCAGGTTCTCCACCAGCACCGCTCCCTGCCGCACGGAATGAACGCCAGACTTCGGATGAAGCGCTGCGCAATCACCGACCGCGAAGACTTCGGGATGCGACACACTGCGCAGGGCTTGATCGACTTGCACAAAGCCTTTCTCGCCGAGTGTGAGTCCCGAGGGCCGCAGCCATGGCAGCGGCGCAGCGCCGGTCGCCCAGATCAGCAGGTCGAAACTCTGGCGGGCCGAGCCAGCGATGACCGTAGGCCCGTTCTCCACCGCGGTGACCGGCATGCCCGGCCGGAAATCGACCTGAGCGCGTCGCAGCGCGGCGGTCACGCGTTTCTCCAGGGGAAGAGGAAGGCTGGACTGCTCGGAATAGAGCGTAACTGCGGCACCGGCGTAGCGCAGCGCCATCGCGAGCTCCGCGCCCGCTGCCCCGGCCCCTGCTATGGCGATGCGCTCGGCAATCTCCAGTCTGTCGATGAAGCGCTCGAAGGGCTTGACGTGCAGGGCATGGTGGCGGCTTCCGGGGACGGACAAGTCGACGGTCGAGCCCGCATTGAGCGAGGCGAGATCGAAACCGAGCTCCTTGCCGTCCTTCAGTTTGACGCTGCGCCGAGCGGCGTCGAATTCCTCGACCGAGCCTTGCACGAATTCGACGTAGGCGCGCTCGGCGAGCCGGGCGATGTCGATCTCCGCCTCGCGGTGCGCATAGTGGCCCGCGATGATGCCGGGCAGCATCGCCGAGTAAAGCTGCGTCGCGAGCGGCGAGACCAGCGTGATGCGCGCGCCGTAAAGCGGATTTTTCACCAATGAGCGCAGGACCACGGCATGCGCGTGCCCGGCTCCTATAAGGAGGATGCGCTTCACGCCGTCTTGAGCTTGGCTTCTTCGAGCTTGCGCAGTTCCTTGCGCTGCACCTTGCCGGTGGTGGTCATCGGCAGCGCGTCGATGAACTCGATCTCGCGCGGGTACTCGTACGGCGCCAGGCGGCCGCGCACGTGCTTCTGGATGTCGTCGATCAGCGCCTGCGAGGGCGCCTGGCCGGGCTGCAGCACGATGAACGCCTTGACGATCGCGCCGCGCGTCTCGTCGGGCTTGCCGATCACCGCCGCGTTGGCGACCGCCGGGTGCTTCACCAGGCAGCTCTCGATCTCGGCCGGGCCGATGCGGTAGCCAGCGCTCTTGATGAGGTCATCCGAGCGTCCCTGGTACCAGAGGTAGCCGTCCTCATCCATTTTCCCCTGGTCGCCGGTGCAGCCCCAGTCGCCGATGAATTTTTCCTGGGTGGCTTTCGGGTTTTTCCAGTACTCGAGGAAAAAAACCGGATCCCCGGCCCTGTGGACCGCAATTTCGCCCAGCTCTCCGCGCGGAACTTCATTGCCCTTGCCGTCGATGATCGCCACGCGATGCCCGGGATAGGGCCGGCCGATCGATCCGGGCTTCACCGGCCAGGCCGCCTGGCAGTTGCCGACCACGTAGTTGACCTCGGTCTGGCCGAACATCTCGTTGATCGTGACGCCGAGCTGGTCCTTCGCCCACTCGATCACCGTCACGCCGACGGCTTCACCGGCGCTCATGATCGATCTCAGGTTCAACTGGTAGCGCTTTTTCGGCTCGGGAACTGCCTTCATCATCAGCTTCAGCGCGGTCGGGAAAAGAAAGGAGTTCCGGATCCCATACTTCTCCAGCAGGTAGTACGCCCTTTCGGCGTCGAACCTGCCGCGATAACCGAGGATCGGCAGGCCGAACGCCCAGGTGGGAAGCAGTGCGTCAAACAGGCCGCCGGCCCAGGCCCAGTCCGCCGGCGACCAGAAGATGTCGCCGTGCTGCGGAAAGAAGTCGTGCGAATGCACGAATCCGCTGAGGTTACCGATCAGCAGGCGGTGTGCCTCGAGCGCTCCTTTGGGCGCGCCTGTGGTTCCGCTTGTGTAGATGATGAGGGCAGGATCGTTCGCAGCCGTATCGACAAGATTGAAATTGCGGCTTGCCTTTTCACTCAGGGCTTCGAAGGCGTGAACCCCGGCTTCGCGTGCACCGCCTACGCCGATCACGTGCCGCAGCTGCGTAAGCCGATCCTTGATCGTCCACAGGTTGGCGATCGTCGTCGGCTCGACGATCGCCACGCTCGCTTCCGCGTGATTCATCCGGTATTCCAGGGCCTCCGGGCCGAACAGGTGCGAAAGCGGCAGCGCGATCGCGCCCATCTGGAAAATCGCCATGTAGGCGATGGCGGTCTCAGGGCGCTGCGGCAGGATGAGGGCGACGCGGTCGCCGCGCTTGACGCCGAGCGCAGTTAGCGCGTTCGAGAGGCGGTTCGCCGCCATCTGGATGTCCCAGAACGAGTACGCGGCGGTGGCGCCCGACTCGTCCTCCCAGTAGAGCGCGAAGCGCGTACGGTCCGCCGCCCACTGCGCGCAGCAGGCGCGCGCGATGTTGTAGCGCTCGGGCACCTGCCAACGGAAGCTTTGATAGAGCTCGTCGTAACGATTGACCATGGGCCGAAGCAGTTTAACATCGCGAAAATGCCGATCGACGCCCTGCCGTTGCGCATCGAAGCCCTTGTTTTCGACGCCTACGGCACGCTGTTCGACGTGCATGCCGTAGTTCAGCGCGGCGAGTCTTTTTTCCCTGGAAGCGGACAAAAACTGTCTCAGCTCTGGCGGGGAAAGCAGCTCGAGTACACCTGGCAGCGCAGCCTGATGAAGCGCTACGAACCGTTTTCCACCGTCACCCGCGAGGCGCTCGCATATGCCTGCGCAGCGCTGAAGCTGGACCTCACCGCTGAACGCATGGAAGCGCTGATGGGCGAGTACCTCATGCTCGCCGCATACCCGGATGTCGCCGGGGCTTTTGAGAAGCTCAAGCAAAAAAAAGCAATCTTGACGAATGGCTCGCCCGACATGATCGATCCCCTGGTCGAGCACTCCGGATTGAAATTCGACGCCGTGCTAAGCGTCCACGGGCTGCGGGTCTACAAGCCGGCGCCCCAGGTGTACGAGCTGGCGGTGAAAAGGCTTGGCGTGCCGGCGGAGCGCATCGGCTTCGTCTCGTCGAACTGCTGGGACGCGCTCGGCGCCAAGTCTTTCGGCTTCACGGTTTTCTGGATCAACCGGTTCGGGGCCCCCGTCGACCGCCTCGGCTTCACACCCGACAAGACCATCAAGAGCCTTCTGGATCTCGCGTGAAGTTCTGTTCGAATTGCGCGGCTCCGGTGCTCAAGCGCGTGCCGCCCGGGGACACCCTGCCGCGATGGGTGTGCGACCAATGCGGCGAGATCCACTACGAGAATCCCAAGCTGGTCATAGGTTGCGTTCCTGAATTTGAAGGAAAAATTCTCCTCTGCCGGCGCGCCATCGAGCCCCGCTACGGCTACTGGACCCTGCCCGCCGGCTTCATGGAGAACGACGAGACGGCGAGCCAGGCGGCGCTGCGCGAGACGCTGGAGGAAGCCGGCACCAGCGTCGAGCTTGGCGCGCCGTTCAGCATGATCTCGGTGCCACGGGTGAATCAGGTGCATCTGTTCTACCTAGCGCGGCTGCGTGACCTCGGCTTTAGACCCGGTGAGGAGACGCTCGAGGTAGCGCTCTTCGACGAGGAGAGGATTCCCTGGAAGGAGATCGCCTTCCGCACCGTCGGCGCGACCCTGCGGCACTGGTTCGCCGATCGCGGAAAGGGGGCTTTCGGCTTTCACGCCGAAGACATCGCGCCGGGCTAGGATACTGCGGCGATACAATTGCGGCGCATGGAGCGCCGCGTTTTCATCAAGTTCTGCGCCGCCTCGGCGGTGACCGGCACACCGGCCATCGCCGCCGATGCGCGGCCGCGGTTCTACCAAAGGGTAAAGCTGGTCGATGAAAAGGGCGCCGCGCTGCGCGCGGGCTCGGTGCCGCCCAACCGCAATCTGATCTTCCATTATCCGTACGCTTCGACGCCCTGCTTCCTGCTCAATCTAGGCCGGCCGGCAAAGCCCTCGGCACGCCTCAAAACCGTCGACGAGCGCACCTACGAATGGAAGGGGGGCGTCGGCGCCCAGCACTCGCTCGTCGCGTACTCGGCGATCTGCGCGCACAAGCTCACCTACCCAACGCGCGACATCAGCTTCATCAGCTACCGCACCGAGAGGAGCGCGCGCAACAAGTTCGCCGCGGTCATCCATTGCTGCTCGGAGCACAGCCAGTACGACCCTGCTGAGGGCGGGCGCGTCGTCGCCGGGCCGGCGCCGCAGCCGCTCGCCGCGATCCTGCTCGAGCACGACCCCGCGAGCGATGAGCTATACGCCGTCGGCACGCTTGGCGGGGAGTTGTTCAACGAGTTTTTCGCCAAGTACGAGTTCAGGCTGGCGACCGAGCACGGCGATCGGGCGCGCGCCGCGGTCGCCGGCTCTTGCGTGGTGCAGGAGCTCGACAATTACTGCCGCCAGCAAGTGAAGTGCTAGCGTGGCTCGCCCGCGATGATCGCTTTCCGCCCGCCGAGCGGGCGCTGAAGAACCCGAACGGCCTGCTGTGCGCGGGCGGCGACCTGTCGCTCGAGCGGCTGCTCGACGCCTATCGACACGGCATCTTTCCCTGGTACTCGGGCGCGGAGCCGGTGCTGTGGTGGTCGCCCGATCCGCGCATGGTGCTGTATTGCGAAGAGCTCAAGGTCTCGCGCTCCCTCGGCAAGAACGCGCGCAACAAAGGTTATCGCGTCAGCGCAGATGAAGCGTTTGACGACGTGCTCCTGGGGTGTTCGCAACCGCGCAAAGGCGCTCCCGGAACCTGGCTCGGGAAAGACATGCGCAGGGCCTACCTTGCGCTGCACCGCGCCGGCTACGCGCATTCCTTCGAAACCTGGCGAGGGGATGAGCTGGTCGGCGGCTTGTACGGGGTGGCGATCGGGCGCATGTTCTACGGGGAATCGATGTTTTCGCGCGCCACCGACGCCTCCAAAGTGGCATTAGTCACACTCGTGCGCGAGGTGAAGGCGCGTAACTTTCCACTCGTAGACTGCCAGATGAGTACGCCCCTGCTGGCCTCCCTCGGGGCACGGGAAATTCCGCGGCGCGCTTTCCTGCGCGCGGTCGCAGCGCTGGTAAACTACGCTGATCCGCCCGGAAGGTGGAGCCTTGTCGAGACTTAACGACCTGCCGCATGCCGTACTGCAGTTTTATGTGACGGCGCCCTATCCCTGCAGCTACCTGCCGGATCGCATGGCGCGTTCCCAGGTGGCGACGCCGAGCCACCTGATCAACACCGAGCTCTACGGCGACCTGGTCAAAGCCGGCTTCCGCCGCAGCGGCATCTTCACCTACCGGCCGCATTGCGACGCCTGCCGCGCCTGCGTGCCGGTGCGCATCCCGGTCCACGAGTTCAGCGCCAACCGCTCGCAGCGCCGCGCCTGGAAGCAGCATGGCGCGCTCACCGCGCACCCCCAGCCGCTCAAGTTCCGCCTCGAGCATTACGCGCTGTACCTGCGCTACCAGTCGAAGCGACATTCCGGCGGCGGCATGGACAACGACAGCCGCGACCAGTATTCGCACTTCCTGCTGCAGAGCCGGGTCGACACGCGGCTGATTGAGTTCCGCGAAGCCGGGCAGCTGGTGATGGTGTCGATCGTCGACTACCTGCCCGATGGGCTGTCCTCGGTCTACACCTTCTACGAGCCCGACCGGCGCGGCGCGAGCTTCGGCACCTACAACGTGATGTGGCAGATCGACTCCTGCCGCAAGCTGGGCCTGCCCTACCTGTACCTCGGCTACTGGATCCGGGAGAGCCCGAAGATGGCTTACAAGTCGAAGTTCGAGCCGATCGAGGGTTTCATGGGCGGCATCTGGCGCCGCCTCGGGAGACGGGAAGCGGCGTGAGCCTTTATGCGCTGGCGCGCCCGCTCCTTTTCTCGCTAGATCCGGAAACTTCGCATCACCTGACCCTGAGGCTTTCGGGTCTGGCCGGATTTGCGTTTCAGAAAATCCCCGCGTGTCCGGTGCGTGCCCTGGGCCTCGAATTTCCAAACCCCGTCGGCCTGGCTGCCGGCCTCGACAAGAACGCGGAGCACATCGGCGCGCTCGCGCGGCTCGGCTTCGGCTTCATCGAGGTGGGAACGGTGACGCCGCGAGCGCAGCCTGGCAATCCGAAACCGCGCCTGTTCCGGCTGCCGCAGGCGCAAGCGCTCATTAACCGATTCGGCTTCAACAACGTCGGCGTCGATGCCTTCATGCAGAACGTCGCGGGCTCGCGTTATCGCGGAATACTCGGCATCAACATCGGCAAGAACGCCGACACGCCGCCCGAGCGGGCGGTCGATGACTACGAGATCTGCCTCGAAAAAGTCTACTCCCGCGCTTCCTACGTCACGGTAAATATATCCTCGCCGAACACTCGGGGCCTGAGGGATCTTCAGCAGCAGGACCAGGTGGAAAGTCTACTTGCTCGTCTGTCAAATCGGAGAGAGCGGCTCGCCGATCGACACGGCAAGCGCATTCCTCTCGTGCTGAAGGTGGCGCCCGATCTCGAGCCCGGGCAAATCAAGGCCATTGCAGATGCGGTGCGCAGATATCACATCGAAGGCATCATCGCGACGAATACTTCGGCTTCACGCGAGGGTGTCGAAGGACTCCCGCACGCGAATGAAACCGGCGGGCTTTCCGGCGCGCCGATCCGGGAACGTGCCACGCGGGTTTTACGTCAGTTTAGGGATGAGCTGAGAAATGACGTGACGCTTATCGGCGCCGGCGGAATTGTTTCCGGCAACGATGTGGAAGAAAAGCGCGCCGCAGGCGCGTCGCTGGTGCAGCTGTATACCGGGCTCATCTACCGCGGGCCCGCCCTGGTTCCCGAATGCGTGTCGGCATTCCGCGCGAAATAAAGGACGGCGAATTCCGCGTCGCGCTCACGCCGGCCGGCGTCGGCTCGCTCGAATGCGATGTCATAGTCGAACGCGGCGCCGGCGAAGGCGTCGGCTTCTCCGATCAGGACTACACGGATCGAGGCGCGCAACTCGGCGATCCCTGGGAATGCGACCTGGTGGTCAAGGTCAAGGAGCTGCAGGAGCCCGAGTACCGTAGGCCGCGCCGCGGGCAGACGATCTTCGGCTTTCAGCACTTGGCTCCCGATCCCGCGCTGCTCGGCGCCGCACTTGCCTCGGGGGCGACCTTCGTCGCCTTCGAGACCGTCGGGCAAGCCGACGGCAGCCTGCCGATCCTCGCGCCGATGTCCGCGATCGCCGGCCGGCTCGCGGTGCAGGCCGGCGCGTGGTGCCTGCAAAAGCAGAACGGCGGCAGCGGCGTTCTGCTTCCCGGACTGGATGGCGTGCCGGCCGGCAAAGTGGTGATCCTCGGCGCGGGCAACGTCGGCTCGAATGCGCTCGCCGTCGCGCATGGCATGGGGGCTGAAGTCAGCGTCTTTGCCAAGACCGAGAAGCGGTTTCCCGGTTTGCGGGAACGCTTTCCCGGAGTGAAGCTCAAGACCGGAAAGCCCATCGTAGCGGATGGCGATCTCGTCATCGGCGGCGTGCTGACGCCGGGCCAAATGTCTCCCAAGCTCGTCAGCCGGGATATGCTAAGGCGCATGCGCCGCGGCTCGGCGCTCGTCGACGTCGGCATCGATCAGGGCGGCATCGCCGAAACCTCGCGGCCCACGTCGCACAGCGATCCGATCTACATCGAGGAAGGCGTGGTGCACTATTGCGTGCCGAACCTGCCCTCGGCTTGCGCGCGCACCGCGAGCCTCGCTCTCGAGCGGGCGGTCTTGCCTTTTATAAAATTACTGGTGAATGAAAAAATCTCTCCAGAGCTGAGAACCGGCATCCAGGTCCGCGCCGGGAAAGTTACCCACGAGCAGCTCGCGCGCGACACGAGCCGGTCTTATTCGCCACTATGATGAAACGCCCCACTGTCGCGCTGATCGACGAGAGCCGCTGCATCGGCTGCACGCTGTGCATCGAGGCCTGCCCCGTGGATGCGATCGTCGGCGCGCACCGGCTGATGCACACCGTGGTCGAGCCCTGGTGCATCGGCTGCGCGCTGTGCCTGCCGCCCTGCCCCGTCGACTGCATCGAGATGATCCCGGCAAAGGGCGGCTGGACTGCCGAGCACAAGGCCGCGGCGAAGCAGCGTGCCAAGGGCCGCAAGCTGCGCCTTGCGAAGCCCGCATTCGTGTCGCCGCCAAGAAATCGCCGCGCCGTGATCGCTGCGGCGCTCGCGCGTAAAAGGCGATGAATCCCGAAAAACGGCGCGAGATCTTTCGCCGCTTCCAGGCGGCGAATCCGAACCCGACCACCGAGCTTCACTACCGCACGCCCTACGAGCTGCTGGTCGCGGTCGTGCTGTCTGCCCAGGCGACCGACAGGTCGGTGAACCAGGCCACTGCCACGCTGTTCGAGCAGTTCGACACTCCTGAAGAGATGCTGAAGCTGGGCGTGGCGGGACTGGAGAAGTACATTCGCAGGATCGGGCTGTACCGCACCAAGGCGAAGAACGTGGTGGCCCTGTCGAAGATCCTGCTCGAGGAGCACGGCGGCGAAGTGCCGGCGGATCGCGAAGCGCTCGAGCGGCTGCCGGGCGTAGGCCGCAAGACCGCGAACGTGGTGCTAAACACGGCGTTCGGGCAACCGACGGTCGCAGTCGATACGCACATCTTCCGGGTCGCCAACCGCACCGGCATCGCTCCGGGCAAGGATCCGCTCGAGGTAGAGCAAAAGCTGCTCAAGTTCACGCCGCCGGAATACCTGCAGAACGCGCATCATTGGCTGATTCTTCACGGCCGCTACATCTGCCTTGCGCGCAGGCCCGGCTGCCCGAACTGCCTGATCCGCGAGCTGTGCGAATTCAGGCCGAAGACCAAGGATGTTTGACCCAAACCGCGATCAGGCGCGCGACGTTTTCTTCGACGCCTGGCACAAATACCGCGCCGGCGAGCCGCTCGTCGGCATGGAGTCGCTCGCCCTGGACGTGATCCTGCTGCACCCGGAGTACCACGCGATGCTCGCGCAGCCGGCGCGCTACCGCGACAAGGATTACGTAGACGAAGCGAATCCCTTCCTGCACATGAGCCTGCACGTGGCGCTGGAGGAGCAGTTGTCGATCGACCAGCCCCCAGGCATCGCGGAGCGGTTCCGGGCGCTCGTCCGCCGGCACGGCAACCGGCACGACGCGGTGCATGAAGCGATCGAATGCCTGGCCGAAACGGTGTGGCGCGCGCAGCGCGACGCTGCGCCGCCGGATGCCGCGGCCTACCTAGAATGCCTCGCTAAAAGAGCGCGCGCCTAGCTAGCGCTGATCGTGGAGCGCGGACTTCTGGCTTTTCTTGTAGGAATCTGTGAAGGTCTGTTAAAGGCCGAGGATTCCAAAGCCCCTATTCCTCTCAGCAGGTTGGTTCATGCATACTGGCGGCGCTTCGGCGGGGAACAGGGGTTCCGTGCGCAGATCAGCCTTGGCGGCTCTGGCCGCCATTCTTGCTTTTTCCTGCAGCAACAGCGTTGCGGCGCCAGCCGACGAGGTGCGTGCGCTGCTCGAGCAAGGTCGCTCGGCGGACGCCTATGCGCTCGGCCGGAGCCATCCCGAGGAACTGGGCAAGCCGGACTTCGATTTCTATTACGGCATCGCCGCTGTCGACACCGGCCACGCCGGCGAGGGCGTGCTCGCGCTCGAGCGCTACATCATCCGCTTCCCCGATAACGACCGCGCCCGGCTGGAGCTCGCGCGCGGCTATTTCGTGCTCGGCGAGCAGGTACGCGCGCGCGAAGAGTTCGAAACCGTCCTGCGGAAGAATCCGCCGCCCGCCGTGCAGGCGACGATCGAGCGATTCATGGACTCGATCCGCGCGCAGGAGACGCGCTACACCACTACGGCCACCGGCTACGTCGAGATTGGCGGCGGCTACGACTCGAACGTCAACAGCGGCATCGGCAGCCCGGTCATCGCGGTGCCGACGCTCGGCACCGTGCAACTCTCCCAGGCCGGCGTGAAAAGCGCGTCCAGCTTTCTGCACCTCGGCGCCGGCGGCTCGGTGTCTCATCCTGTCGCCCCCGGTGTCGCGCTGATCGGCGGCGCGAGCGCCGAAAGCAAGCTCAACGCAGACTCCTTTGACAAGCAGTTCGACCTGGGCGCTGTCGCGGCGTACGGCGGAGTGTCGGTGATCAAGGACAAGGACCTCTACCGCGCCACGCTTTCCCTGTCGACGCTGTATGTCGACTACAACCGGTTTCGCGACAGCGCGGCCGTGGGCGGCGAATGGCACCGGCAGGTAGACGAGTTCAATACCGGCTCGGTGTTCCTGCAGTATGCGCGGCTGCAGTATCCGCCGAGCCCGGTGCGCGATGCCGACTTCTACGGCGCCGGCCTCGGCTGGCGGCGTGCCTTCGTCGGCCGCATGCAGCCGGTGTTCCAGCTGCAGGCGCTGCTCGGACAGGAGAAAAACGACGCCTCACCGGTCCGCAATGACTTGTCGCGCGACCTTTACACGCTGCGCGGCGGCGTGGCCCTCACTCCGGCCGCGCAGTGGGGCGTCTCGGCCGGACTGAACTACACCAAAAGCCGTTTCAAGGACGCCGATCCGCTGTTTCTTGTCACGCGCGACGACGACTATTACGGCTTCGACGCCGGCGTCTCGTACCGGCTGACGAAGCAGCTCACGCTGCGCGGCGATTACCTGCACTCCGACAACCGCTCCAACATCGAACTCTACAAGTACAAGCGCGATCTCATCACGCTGCGCGCGCGTTACGAATTCTGAGGAATCATCATGCGCTCACTACTCATTGTCCTGACCCTCGTATCCGCTCCGAGCCTCGCGCTGGCGCAGGCGGGGCGATTCCTTCTCGCCGTGGGCGACGTGGTTGTGTCACGCGGAAGCGCCGAGATCGGAGCCGCGACCGGAACGCCCGTGCAGCCAGGTGACACGATCCGCGTCGGCCCGAGCAGCAACGCGCAGATTCGGATGAGCGACGAGTCGATCATCGGCTTGCGGCCAGGAACGGTATTCCGCATCGACGAATTTCGGTACTCGGGTCAGGCCGACGGCGAGGAGCGCAGCATCTTCAGCCTGCTGAAGGGCGGCTTCCGTACCGTCACTGGCGCCATAGGCAAGCTGCATAATCGCGAGCGGTATGCGGTGCGCACCCCGACTGCCACCATCGGCATCCGAGGGACGCACTACACGGTGGTCCACTGCGACAACGACTGCGGCGGCCCGAACCGCGTGAGCCTCGCTTCCGCCAACCTTGCCCAAATCGATACCGCGCCGGGCCTCGGCGGGTCGATCGCGAACGGCACCTACGGGGCCGTCACCGACGGGCGCATCGAGGTGGCGAACCAGACCGGCGACCATGAATTCGCGGCCAATACGTTCTTCTATGTGGCCAACGCAAACACCGCACCGCAGAACCTGATCGCGCCGCCAACGTTTCTCTACGACCGGCTCGAAGGCCAATCGCGCTCCCGCGGCAACAAAGGCAACGAGTCGAGCGAAACGATGGCACGCTCCGGCCTCAACGCAGAGAGCCGTCCGAGCGAGGTACCGCCGCCGCCGCAGCCGAGCACGTTCATCGTCACCGAGCAGAAGACTTCAAGTGGCCAGCCGACGGTAATCGCTGCCGCGCCGACGCTCGGAATAGTCGGCGCGTGGACGTCGGCTAATGGAAAGGCGCGTGATGGCGGGGCATTCGTCACGGAAGCAATGCTGACGCGCACTGGCACGGGGACTTCGCAGCTGCTAACCGCATTCAATATTCCGGGTTCGCCAAGCCTGGCGCCACTCGGCCACGGTACCGGTGTCAGTGGCACCGCAGGAACTGTGACTGATACGGGTGGTAAAGATCCCGGGGACGGCTCGATCAACGCGAACTGGGGCGTATGGCTGACCGGGTCCATCAATGAGAATACCGGCACAACCACCTTCCCCGGCGGCGCGCACTACTTGTTCGGGAATCTGACGCCGCCTGACATCATCGCATCCAAGACCGGCCAATTGGTGATGGGACCGATCGGTGGGACGACGCCGACCAGCAATGTTCTTGGCGCTTTTAATCCGTCTCTATCAAGTCAACCCTTGATCGGCCTCGACTTCACCACGCGGCAGGCGACCGTCGACCGGTTTACGTGGACCTTTAACTCTGGCCAGTTCGTTTTTGCCTCGCCGGCGACAGGGCAGATCGTTGTCGTGCCGGGACAAGGTGCTGGAATCAACGTCACCTCAGCCGGAACCTATTCCGGTAATACATTGACCGGACCAGCTACGGCTGGTGTATCAGGCGTGTTTCTAGGCCCGAACGGCGATCATCTTGGCGTGGCGATCGGAATTCAGTCTACGGTGATGATCCCCGGCACAGTGCCGATAACGAAGTCATTCACTGCCCAAGGGGTGCAGCTCTACAGTCCCACCGTTAGCGTCCCCCCTCAGCTACTCCTGCGGGGATTCTGACGGCTTTTTCGCTGAAGTGAACGAACGCGCAGTTAGAATGTCCCCTTTTCTCCTGGGATCTTCCTTTCATGCGCTTCAAGGGCTCGCCGTCGTACGTTTCCACCGATGACCTGACGCTCGCGGTCAACGCGGCGGTCACGCTGCAGCGGCCGCTGCTGGTGAAAGGCGAGCCCGGCACGGGCAAGACGATGCTGGCGCTCGAGGTCGCGAGGTCGCTCGGCCTGCCGATCCTCGAGTGGCACATCAAGTCGACGACCAAGGCGCAGCAGGGCCTGTACGAATACGACGCGGTGAGCCGGCTGCGCGACTCGCAGCTCGGCGACAAGCGCGTGCACGACATCCATAACTACATCGTGAAGGGCATGCTGTGGCAGGCCTTCACCGCCGATTCGCCGGTCGTGCTGCTGATCGACGAGATCGACAAGGCCGACATCGAGTTCCCCAACGACCTGCTGCGCGAGCTCGACCGCATGGAGTTCTACGTCTACGAGACGCGCGAGCTGGTGAAGGCGAAGCACCGGCCGATCGTCTTCATCACCTCGAACAATGAGAAGGAGCTGCCGGACGCCTTCCTGCGGCGCTGCTTCTTCCACTACATCCGCTTCCCCGACAAGGAGACGATGGAGAAGATCGTCGCGGTGCACTTCCCGGCGCTGAAGAAATCGCTGCTGCGCGAGGCGATGGAGGTGTTCTTCGAAGTACGCGAGGTTCCCGGCCTGAAGAAGAAGCCTTCCACCTCGGAGCTCCTCGACTGGCTGAAGCTGCTGCTCGCCGAGGACATTCCGCCGGACGCGCTGCGCTCGAAGGATCGTAAGACGATCATTCCGCCCTTGCACGGCGCGCTCCTCAAGAACGAGCAGGACGTGCATCTGTTCGAGCGCCTGGTGTTCATGACACGCGCCAAGGGCGGCTAGCAGACGACGTCGCCCGGATGCAACGTTACATAACGCGACATCCGGGAGAGGTAGGGTTCATCGTTTGAGATTTGCAAAATCGGCGAGCGCAATGCCGCCGGCGAGCTTCTCGAGCCTGTCCTTCTCGGATCGCGCGAGGTGTTGAGCGACGGCGAGCACTTCGGCGGCGCGAGCGAAGGGCACGAAGCACACGCCCACCTCGTCGGCGATGACCAGGTCGCCGGGCCGCACCTCGACGCCCGCGATCATCACCGGCTGGTTGATGGCAAGCGTCTCGATGCGCCACTTGCCGGTGATCGGACTGACGCTCGAGGCCCATACCGGGTAGCCGATCTTGCGCGAGTGATCGATGTCGCGCACCGCGCCGTCGACGACCGCGCCGGCCTCGCCCTGCCGCTTGCCGACCGAGGCCGAGATGCCTCCCATGCTCGAGATGCCGGCTACCCCCTGGATCACGAGGATATCGCCGGGTTCGGCGAGCTTGTGCGCCTCGATCTCCCCGAGCCTGGATTTGCCGCGCGCCACCGCTTCGGCGACCGGCTCCTCGAGCCGCCGGTTCATGACCGTGATGGCCTGTCCAACCAGCCGCGCCTTTGGATCGGTCGGCCTGAGAACCGATCCGGGAATCGCGCCGGAGATGCCGCACTGATCGAGGGCATCCGAGGTCGTTCCCGTGAGATCGCCGAGCGCCCGGAAAGCGTCGAGCATGTCCTTCCCGAGGCGCGGCAGGATTTTCACCATACAATGAATCTGCAATCATGACCGAGCCGCAACTGTCCTACAACCCGAATCCTACCGAGCCCAAGCTCAAGCTGCCGGACGGCGCGTGCGACGCGCACTTCCACGTCTTCGGGCCGCAGGCGCAGTTCGCGCTCGCCGAGGACCGCACTTACACGCCGGCCGACGCCCCGAAGGAAAAGCTGTTCGACCTGCACGACTTCCTCCTCATCGAGCGCGGCGTGGTGGTGCAGTCCGGCGCGCATGGCTTCGACAATTCGGCGGCCGCGGACCTGATCGCCGCAAAACCGGGCAATTACGTCGGTGTCGCGCTGCTGCCGCCCACCATCGAGGTGGCCGAAATGAAGCGCCTGCACGAGCAGGGCTTTCGCGGCGTGCGCTTCAATTACATGAAGCACCTCGGCACTGCGGTGCCGATCGGCGACGTGATGAAGATGGCGGCGCGGCTCGCCGGCATCGGCTGGCATCTTCAACTCCACATGGAAAGCTCGCTCATCCCCGGGATGACGACAGCGCTCAAGCGCTCGCCGGTGCCGGTGGTGATCGACCACATGGGACGGATCGATGCCTCCCGCGGCCTGGATCAGCCGGATTTCAAGCACCTGCTCTCGCTCCTGGAAGACAAGCGCTTCTGGGTCAAGGTGAGCGGCGTCGAGCGCGCTTCGCGCCAGGGCGCGCCGTACGCCGATGCAGTTCCCTTTGCGCGCAAGCTGGTCGAGGAGTTCGGCGAGCGCGTGCTGTGGGGCACCGACTGGCCGCATCCCAACCTGGCCGCGATACCCGACGACGGTGTTCTGGTCGATCTGCTGACCGAGATTGCGCCGACCGAAGCGCAAAGGCAGGCGCTTCTCGTCGACAACCCGCAGCGTTTTTATAAATTCAGCTGAAAAGACTTCAGGATCGCGTTGCGATCATCACTGGCGCCGGCTCGGTCGGCCCGGGCTGGGGCAACGGCCGCGCCACCGCCGTGCGTTTCGCTGAGGAAGGCGCGAAGGTTTTCGCCGTGGACCGCGATGCCGAGAGCTTGCGTGAAACCGTCGAAAAGACCCAGGGGGTCATCAAGACCTTCGTTTGCGACGTCACCGACGGCAGTGCTACTGCTGGCATGGTCGACGAGTGTGTAAAGACATGGGGACGCATCGACATCCTCGTCAACAACGTCGGCGGCTCGGCGCCCGGCGGCCCGGTGGAGATGAGCGAGGAGGTCTGGGACGCGCAGGTGGACCACAACCTGAAAAGCGTGTTCCTCGCCTGCAAGCATGTCCTGCCGGTGATGGAGCGCCAGCGTGGCGGCGCGATCATCAACCTCGCTTCGACCTCCGGTTTGCGCTGGACCGGCGCTGCGCAGGTCGCCTACGCGGCGACCAAGGCGGCGGTGATCCAGCTCTCGCGCGTCGTCGCCGTGCAGTACGCGCCCAAGGGCATCCGCGTGAACACGGTGGTTCCCGGGCAGCTGCATACGCCGATGGTCGAGGCTCGGCTCGCGAACCAGCGCGCCGGCGGCAACGTGGAAGCTCTCTTGAACAGCCGGTTGAAACGAATTCCACTGGGCTTCGCAGGCGATGGCCGCGACACCGCGAACGCGGCGCTGTTTCTCGCCTCGGATGAGGCGCGCTTCATCACCGGCACCGAGCTTGTTGTAGACGGCGGCATGACCATAAGATGCGATTGAGGAGGAGAGAGTGAAAATATTCAAGCAAGTCCTCGCCTGGATTTTGTTGGCGCCCACGCTCGCGCTGGCACAGGCCTATCCCTCCAAGCCGGTACGCATGATCGTGCCCTTCCCGCCGGGCGGTCCGGCCGACATCTTCGCCCGCGGCCTCGCGCAGGGCATGCACGAGCCGCTCGGCCAGGCGGTGATCATCGAGAACATCGGCGGCGTCGGCGGCGTGCTCGGCGTCGATCGTGCGCTGAAGGCGGCGCCCGATGGCTACACGCTCGGCTTCAACAGCGGCTCGACTCTCTCGATCGCGCCGTTTTCGTTCGCCAAGCTGCCCTATGACGTCAAGAAGGACATCGCGCTCATCACGCTCGTGGTACGCGTGCCCGAGGTTCTCGCAGTGCACCCCTCACTGCCGGTGAAGAATCTGCCTGAATTGATTTCCTATGCGAAGGCAAACCCCGGCAAGGTCAACTTCGGCTCGGCCGGCGGCGGCAGCATCACGCATCTCGCGGGCGAGCTGCTCAAGGCCGAGGCGAAGGTCGACCTGGTGCATGTGCCGTACAAAGGCGCCGCGCCGGCGGTGAACGATCTTCTCGGCGGACAGGTTCAGATGGGCATCTTCGACGTGCCGGTGCTGCTGGGCCACATCCGCGCCGGCAAGCTGAAGGCGCTCGCCGTCACGAGCGCGAAGCGCACGGGCTCGCTTCCGGACGTGCCGACCACGGCCGAGATGAACTTACCCAACGTCACCTCGGATAACTGGTACGGGCTCATCGTCCCCGTTGCCACGCCCGCCGACGTCCAGAAGCGCATCCACGCCGCCGCCATGACCGCGCTGCGCTCGCCCGCGGTCATCGAGCAATTCGCCAAGGTCGCCGGGGTGGCATCGCCCGGCACGCCGCAGGACTACGCCGCGTTCCTCGCCGCCGAGCAGTCGAAGTGGAGCAAGATCGTCACAGCTATCGGCTTCAAGGAGTAGCTCAACGCGCGATGCTGATCGATTTCTTCCTCAAGCTGAAGTCGCACAAGCTGCCGGTCTCCATCAAGGAGTACCTGACGCTGCTCGAGGCGATGGACAAAAGAGTGATCGGCCAGTCCATCGACGAGTTCTACTATCTCTCGCGCACCGCGCTGGTGAAGGACGAGGCGAACTTCGACAAGTTCGACCGCGCCTTTGCCGAATTCTGGCAGGGCGTCGAGACCATTCCCGGCATCGAGACGCAGATCCCGCTCGAGTGGCTGCTGAAGCAGGTCGAGCTCAGCCTGAGCGAGGAGCAGAAGAAGCAGATCGAAGCGCTTGGCGGCTGGGAGAAGCTGATGGAGACGCTCAAGCAGCGCCTCGAGGAGCAGAAAGGCCGCCACCAGGGCGGCGCGAAGTGGATCGGCACCGGAGGCACCTCGCCTTTCGGCGCCTACGGCTACAACCCGGAGGGCGTGCGCATCGGCCAGGAGCGCTCGCGCAACCGAAGCGCCGTCAAGGTCTGGGACCAGCGCGAGTACCGCAACCTGGACGACTCGGTGGAGCTTGGCACGCGCAACATCAAGGTGGCCCTGCGCCGCCTACGCAAATTCGCCCGGGAAGGGGCGCCGGAAGAATTCGACCTTGAAACGACCATCGGTGAAACGGCAAGAAAAGCCTATCTCGATATCCATATGCGGCCCGAGCGCCGTAACGCGATCAAGGTGCTGATGCTGATGGACATCGGCGGCACGATGGACGATCACATCCGGCTCGCCGAAGAGCTGTTCTCGGCCGCCAAGACCGAGTTCAAGCACCTCGAGTTCTTCTACTTCCACAACTGCCTGTACGACTTCGTGTGGAAGGACAACCGCCGCCGGCACTCCGAGCGCACTCGGACCTGGGACCTTTTGCACAAGTACGGGCACGACTACAAGGTGATCTTCGTCGGCGACGCCACCATGAGCCCGTACGAGATCCTGCAGCCGGGCGGCTCGATCGAGTACTTCAACGAGGAGCCGGGCGCGGCCTGGATCAAGCGCGTCACCGACGTCTACTCCAAGTGCGTCTGGCTCAATCCCGAGCCGGAGGAGATCTGGTCCTACCGCCAGTCGATCGCGATCATCAAGGAGGTGATGAACGGCCGCATGTACCCGACCACGCTCGAGGGCCTGGAACGGGCGATGCGGGTGCTCGCGAAGTAGCTACAAAATGCGCTGGTGCCCGCCGTTCTCGGCGAGCGCTTCCTCGCGGTAGAAACCGAGCGCCTCGATCACCGGACGATCGTGGATCGAGAACAGGATGGCATCCTCTTTTCCGGTGTTGGCATGCTCGTGCAGCGCCCACGACGGCAGCGCGAGGATGTCGCCCTTGCTCCAGTCGAACGCCTTGCCGTCGATCACGGTGCGGCCGCTGCCCTGCGCGACGCAGAACACCGCGCTGCCAGCGACCCGCCGCGCCCGCAGCCTCACGCCGGGACGGATGAGCTGCACGCGGCAGCCGATCGTCGGCAGCACCGGGCCGCCGGTCTGCGGATGCGTGTATTCGAGCGCGATGCCCTCGAACGGACTTCCCTCGCTATCGCGCAGCGCGTCCAGCGCCTCCATCGTCTGCTCCCACGAATAGATGAGCAGCGGCGAAATCTTCGAGACCTCTTTCACCCAGGTCGGCGACAGGCGCCCGTGGCCGTACAGCGCCTTGGAGCCGTTCACCGGCTTGGTCGCGGGAACGCGCTGCTCGCGGTACATCTCGAAGAAAATGCAGTTGAGCGCCTTGGTGAGCGGCACGTCCAGGCCGTCCATCCATACCACCGTCTCGTCGGTCTCGTTGCCGTGGTCGTGCCACTGCCAGTTCGGGGTGAGGACGAGATCGCCCTCCTGCATGACGACCTTCTCTCCTTCGACCGCGGTGTAGGCGCCGTCGCCTTTCATGATGAAGCGGATCGCGCTCGGCGAATGGCGGTGCGAGCGGGCGACCTCGCCCGGCATCAGGACCTGCACCGCCGCGATGAGGGTGCTGGTCGTCGCCCATTGGTTCTCGAGGCCAGGGTTGAAGAGCTGCATCGCGCGCCGCTCGTCGCCCACGGGGACCGCCGTGCAGGACTCCTCGACCACGCGCTCGAGCAGCGACCACTTCCAGAGATAGGGGATCGCCTCGGGGCGCGGATGCGGCGTCATCTGGCTCGCGATCTCCCACAGTCCGTACATGTGATGCTCGTGAATCAGCTTGTGGAACGCGTCTTCGGCGGCGTGGCGGATCGGGGCGTTCATGGCGGGCTCCTGGCTATCCAGCGCTCAGTTTAGCAGCGCACCGCAACGTTCGCGGCCCACGGCATCGGCTCGGGGTTGAGACCCGCCCAGCCCGCCAGCAGAAGCACTCCGACGGTGGCGTAGCCTCCCATTAATATATGTTACTGACTTCACGTCCCGAGGTTCACATGCTCAGAGGCAAGACTGCGCTCGTAACCGGCTCGACCAGCGGCATTGGATTGGGTATTGCCGAAGCGCTCGCCAAGCGCGGCGCGTTCGTCGCCTCGCTGCCGATCGACGGTGCCTGGACGGCGCAATGAGCGCCGAGCGCTTCGACGCGATCGTCATCGGCGTCGGGCAGGCCGCGCCGGCGCTTTGCGCGCGGCTCGACAAGGAAGGGCTGAAGACCGCCCTCATCGAGAGGAAGCTGCTCGGCGGCACCTGCGTGAACAACGGCTGCATCCCGACCAAGACGCTGATCGCGAGCGCGCGCGCCGCGCACGTCGCCCGGCGCGGCGACGACTACGGATTCTCCGCCGGCAAGGTGCGCGTCGACATGCGCGCGGTAAAGAAGCGCAAGGACGGGGTCGTCAAGCGGTCCTCCGACGCTCTCGCCAAGTGGATCGCGGGGATGAAGAACGTGTCGCTGGTGCACGGACACGCAGCATTTACCGCGCCGCGCACTGTGTCGGTGAACCGCCGCCTGCTGGAAGCCGACAAGCTGTTCCTCGACGTCGGCGCGCGCGCGCTGGTGCCGGACATGCCGGGTGTGAAGGACGTGCCCTTCCTCACCAACAGCACGATGATGGAGGTCGACTATCTGCCCGAGCACCTGGTGATCGTCGGCGGCAGCTACATCGGGCTGGAGTTCGCGCAGATGTACCGGCGCTTCGGATCGAAGGTGACGGTGGTGGAGAAGGCGCCGAAGCTGCTGCCGCGCGAGGACGACGATGTGGCGCAGGAAATCCGCGCCATCATGGAGCGGGAAGGCATCGAGCTGCGTATTGATGCCGAGTGCATGGAGCTGAAGAAGAAGGGCAGGCGCATCGTCGTCGGGCTCGCCTGCAAGGACGGCCCGCCGTTGGCCGAGGGGAGCCACCTGCTGCTCGCCGTCGGGCGGGTGCCGAACACGCAGGACCTCGGGCTCGCCAAGGCGGGCATCGAGACCGACGAGCGCGGCTACATCAAGGTCGACGACCAATGCCACACCACGGCGCCCGGCGTCTGGGCGCTCGGCGAGGCGAACGGCCGCGGCGCGTTCACCCATACCTCGTACAACGACTATGAAATCGTCGCCGCGAACTTGTTCGACAACGACCCGCGACGCATCTCGGACCGCATCCAGACGTATGCCTTGTTCATCGACCCGGCGCTCGGCCGCGCCGGCATGAACGAAGCCGAGGCGCGCAAGAGCGGCAAGCGCGTGCTGGCGGGCAAGATGCCGATGACGCGCGTCAGCCGGGCGCGCGAGGCGGGCGAGACTCAGGGCTTCATGAAAGTGCTGGTCGACGCCGACTCGAAGGAGCTGCTCGGTGCCTCGCTCCTCGGGCTCAACGCCGACGAGGTCGTCCACTCGCTCCTCGACATGATGTACGCGAAGAAGCCCTACACCACCATCCAGCGCGCCGTGCATATCCATCCCACGGTGACCGAACTGATCCCTACCCTGCTCGGCACCCTCAAACCGCTCTCCACTTGAAAGCACGCCGGGCGCTTCAGGCGGGCGGGAGTTCCCGCATTTCCCGGGGCGCGGCCGGAATGCCTCTTGCAATGCGCGATTCTCCTGCGCTATAAGCGAGCATCCTGAGGAGGATACCCATGACACCGTTCAGACAGGCAGTCATCGCCGCCGCTGTCGCCATGAGCGCCGCGGCGGGCGCGTTCGCGGCGCCGACTACGCTGCGCGCCTCGCACCAGTTTCCCGGCGGCCGGGGGGACGTGCGCGACGAAATGGTGCAGATTGTCGCGCGCGACGCCAAGGCGGCCAACGTCGAGCTCGAGGTGCAGGTCTACCCCGGCGCGTCGCTGTTCAAGCCGAACGAGCAATGGAACGCGCTGGTCAACGGCCAACTCGATATCTCGTCGTTTCCGCTCGACTACGCCAGCGGCAAGGTGCGTGCCTTCGGCGCGACGCTGATGCCCGGCCTGGTGCGCAACCACGAGCGCGCGCGGCGCCTGAACGACTCGGCCTTCATGAAGGACATCAAGGCGCAGATCGACAAGGCGGGCGTGATGGTGCTCGCCGACGCCTGGCTCGCCGGCGCCATCGCCTCGAAGAAGGGCTGCATCCGCAAGCCCGACGACATCAAGGGCCTCAAGGTGCGCTCGGCTGGCCCGACCTTCGCTTCGATGTGGCAGTCGGCGGGCGCCTCGATCGTCTCGATCCCGTCGAACGAGGTCTACAACGCGCTGCAGACCGGCGTCGCCGACGCCACCGACACCAGCTCGGGCAGCTTCGTCTCCTTCCGCATCTACGAGCAGGTGAAGTGCCTCACCGCGCCGGGCGACAACGCCCTGTGGTTCATGTACGAGCCGGTGCTGATGTCGAAGAAGAGCTTCAACCGCCTGAACAAGAAGCAGCAGGAAGTGCTGCTGCAGGCCGGCAGGAAATCGCAGGAGTTCTTCGCCAAGGAGGCGAAGGGCCTCGACGACGAGATGGTCAAGATCTTCAAGGACCACAAGGTCGAGGTGGTGACGCTCACGCCGGCCGAGTACGAGCAGTGGGTGAAAGTGGCGGAGAAGAGCTCCTATGCCGAGTTCGCCAAGGAAGTGCCCAACGGCAAGAAGCTGATCGAGGAAGCGCTGAGCGTCAAGTAGTTTGGACGCCTACGTCCGCGGCATCCGCCGCATCTCGCAGCTTTGCGGCGTCATCGCCGCGGCGCTGATTGCGCTCGGCGTGCTGGTGGTGTGCGAGATGGTGTTCGTGCGCTACGTGCTGAACCAGAACACCATCTGGCAGACCGACTTCGTGACCTGGAGCCTGGTGGCGGCCACGTTCGTCGGCAGCCCGTACTTGCTGCTGACGCGCGGCCACGTCAACGTCGATGTGCTGCCGCTGTATCTGGGCGAGCGCGCGCGCTGGTGGCTCGCGTTCGCCTCGATCGTCATGTCGCTCGCCTTCTGCGTGACGATGGCGGTGCTGACCTCGCGCTTCTGGCTCGAAGCCTGGGAGAACCGCTGGGTCTCCGACACGATGTGGCGCGCGCGGCTGTGGATTCCGTATAGCTCCATGCCGATCGGCCTGACCATTCTGACCCTGCAGTACGTCGCCGACCTGTATTGCCTCGTGAGCGGGCGCGAGCCGCCCTTCGGCATCAAATCCGCAGAGCGCGCATGAGCCCGACCACGCAGGGCGCCATCGTCCTGCTCGCAACGCTGATCGTGCTGCTTTCCGGCGCGCCGGTCGCCTTCGGCCTCGGTGCGCTGTCGCTCGTGTTCATCGTCATATTCCAGGGATTCGGCGCCCTGCAGGTGGTGGCCGAGACCTTCTACGCCGGGCTGAACGACTTCACCCTGGTATCGATCCCGATGTTCGTGATGATGGGCGCGGCGATCGGCTCCTCGCCCGCCGGGCGCGACCTCTACGAGGCGCTCGACCGCTGGCTCTACCGGGTGCCCGGGGGCCTGGTGATCTCCAACCTCGGCGCCTGCGCCATCTTCGCCGCGCTCACCGGCTCTTCCCCCGCCTGCTGCGCGGCGATTGGCAAGATGGGCATCCCGGAGATGCGCAAGCGCGGCTATCCGGACGACATCGCGACCGGCTCGATCTGCGCCGGCGGCACGCTGGGAATCCTGATTCCGCCGTCCATCACGTTCATTCTCTACGGCATCGCCACCGAGACCTCGATCGGCCGCCTGTTCCTCGCCGGCGTCATGCCCGGCCTCATGCTCACCGGCCTGTTCATGCTGTGGACGCTGTTCGCCATCTGGCGCCGCGGGTTCCGTGCTCACCCGGCGGAGTTCCGCTACACGTGGAGGCAGAAGTTCCAGTCCATACCGAAGATCGCGCCGTTCCTCGTGATCATCATCGGCGTCATGTATGTCCTCTACGGCGGCGTTGCGACGCCTTCGGAAGCCGCTGGCGTAGGCGCTGCGCTGTGCGTGGTGCTCGCCGTCGTCATCTACCGGATGTGGCGCGCGCGGGACTGGTGGCAGATCCTGCGCGACACCACCCGCGAGTCGCTGATGATCCTGATGATCATCGCCGCCGCGGTCCTTTTCGGCTACATGCTGACCTCGCTCTACCTCACCCAGACGCTGGCGCAGGCGATCGCCGAGATGCATGTCAATCGCTGGGTGCTGATGGGCTTGATCAACGTGTTCCTGCTGGTCTGCGGCTTTTTCATTCCACCCGCGGCGATCATCCTGATGACCAGCCCCATCCTGCTGCCGATCATCACGGCCGCCGGGTTCGACCCGGTGTGGTTCGGCGTCATCATGACCATCAACATGGAGATCGGCCTGATCCACCCGCCGGTGGGCCTCAATATCTACATCGTCAGCTCGATCGCGCCCGACGTGCCGCTGATGAAAATCATCTGGGGAACAATACCGTACGTGATCTGCATGTTCCTCGCCATCGTGATCCTGTGCGTGTTTCCCGAGATCGCGACCTGGCTGCCCGACCACCTGATGGGAGCGGTGCGCACGAAGTGACGCCAGAGCCCGGCATGCTCATGCGCTACGCGCTGGTCATTGCGGCGCTGTTCCTTTTCCGTCCGCCGCCGCGCGACTGAGCGCGCTCAGCGAGGTCTCCAGGGTGAGGAGCCGCGCGTGGAAGGCTTCGAGCTCTCGCAGGATCTGCAGCCTCAGAAAATCCGCGCCGGTCATCTGCTTGCGCGTCCAGCGCCGGTGATCGACCTCGGAAAACAGGTCCGCAGCGTAGCCTTCGATCGCTTCGATGTACGCGGCGCACTCGCGGTCTTCCACGGCGCGCAGCGCCGCCCGGCAGGATTGCTGCATCTGGCGAATGGACGGATCATCGGGCCATCCGCCCGGGTGGTGGATGATGACTTCGCGCATCACCTGGTAGTGCTTGCGCGCGGCTCCGAAATCCGGCGTAGGCATATTGCAATCCTCCGCCCCCTGAGGCGCAAATGGTGCGCCTGTCTTCCTTAAGTTGCTAGCGGTAAATCGGAGGTTTTGTGACGGCCGTAGCGGCCTGACTGCAGGCTATTTGCCGGCGAACCGCGGATGTGCGATGCCGTTGCGTACGCGCAGCACCCTCCACAGCAGATTGATGCGCGCCACCTCGGACACCTGCTGCGAGCCGTCGACCAGGTCGCGCAGCTCGAAGTCGGGACGGAATCCCAGCTTGTCCGAGAAGCGCGCCAGGCTCTTCTCCACCGCGCCGAGAACCGGGTTGTCGGAACGCAGGTGGTTGACGATGAAGATCTCGCCGTCGGGCCGGCAGACGCGATGCAGCTCCTCGAGCAGGCGCGCCGGCCGCTCCACCACCGACACCACGTACATCGCCACCACCTTGTCGAAGCCCGCGTCCGGAAACGTCATCTGCTCGGCATCCATTTCGAGCAGCGCGTCGACATTTTTCAGCTGGCGGCCTTCCACCCGGGCGCGCGCCTTGTCGAGCATCTCGGTCGAGACGTCGATGCCGGTGACGCGGACATAAGGCGGATAAAGGGGCAGCGACAGCCCGGTGCCGACGCCGACCTCGAGGACGCGGTCGCCGGGCCGGCAGCCGAGCGCCTTCACGACGGCCTTGCGGCCCGGCTGCAGGACCGGCCCGAACAGCGCGTCGTAGACGCGCGCATAGCGACGGTACGCCGCTTTGACGGTGTGGATATGCATGGGAGTGCAGCCATTATGCCGCAGCGGCACCGCTTCTTCGACTTCCCGTTACAAGCTGGTCGAATTGCTCGCGCGCCCGGCGCGGGCTAACCTACGGGCGGCTAGGGGACAAAAAACGAATTTTCTTACAAACGGTTAGGCCGCCCAATCGACATGGCTATTCCGCAAGGGTTCGGACCACTGTTCAGGACCAGCCCGGTCCTCGACATGATTGGGCCGCTCTACTCCCGCGGCGAAGGCCCTGGCCTGGTGGTCGGGCTTCTCGCGGAAAGGAAACACTGCAATGCGCGAGGCACCGTTCATGGCGGCATTCTGGCCACCCTTGCCGATGTCGCGCTCGGCTATGCCATGGCGTTCTCTTCCAAACCGCCCGCCAGCCTGGCTACTGCCAACCTCACGCTCGACTTTGCGGGTACGGCCAAGCCCGGCGACTGGCTTGAGGTGCACGTAGACATCCAGAAACTGGGAAGCCGGTTGGCCTTTGCCAATTGCTACATCAATACCGGGGAGCAACGCATTGTGCGTGCGAGTGCGGTCTTTCTTGTGGCGGGGCAGCTCGATGCTAAGGGGTCGGCCTAACCGGTCATGGATTCGAAGCTGACGGCGGACGATTTTGACTGGCTGCGCAAGCTAAAGGCTGCCGCAGACGCCAAACGCGGCGACCCGCCGCCAATTCCAATGAATATCGCAGCCAAGCTTGTTACATTCGGTTTCTCAAAGCCGGATAGTTCTGGCGCCTTCACAATTACAGCCAAAGGCCGTGACGCGTTGCTGGAGCAAGACATGCGCGACGCCGAAGATCGCTAAGGTATAGGAGGACGACGCAATGCGCGCCTACGTTCAGATCACCGGAGTGATTTTCGGCATCGTTGCGCTAACCCATGTGGCGAGGCTGGTATTCGGCTGGTCCGCCGAAGTGGCGGGCTCGGCGGTGCCGCTGTGGATATCATGGGTGGCGATTGTCGTAGCCGGAGCGTTGTGCATCTGGGCATTTCGCCTCGCCGCGAGCAAAACGTCGTGACTCGCGGGACGCCGACGTCGAGATCACGCACGGCCGCCTTACGCTGTGCGAGCACCGCTCGGACGAGAGCGGGCGGTGGCTGAAGATGGAGTTCTGCCCGCGATGCGGCACTACGGTGACGCATACCTCTGAAATGCGGCCAGGCCTGAGGTCGATCGCGGCCGGCACCTTCGACGACCCGGGCTGGCTCAGGATCGACCGGCATATCTGGATCCGCTCGGCACGCTCCTGGGCCTGGATTCCGTCCGGCGTGGAGTCATTTCCGCAGGCGGGCGGCCCTCTCAAGCAATAGCGGTCATGACCATTTGCGCCTGGAGAGGGTGAACTCGACGCGGGTTCCCCCGCCGGGCGTGGAGCGCACCTGAAGCTCCGCTCCCACCGCGCGCGCGCGTTCCTCCATGATCACCGTTCCCCAGCCCGAGTTCTCGTCGCGCCGCAGGGGTTGCGTCGTGTCGAACCCGCGCCCGTTGTCGGCGATACTCATCACGATGTGCTCGCCGGCTGCCTCGAAATTCACCTCCACCTTGCCCGCGGCCGCATGCTTCGCGATGTTGCTCAGCGCCTCGATATAGATGCGCAGCAGCGCATCTTCGACTTTTTGCGATGGGCGCGGAACTGTTTCGTCCGCCGTAACGTTCACCTTGATCCCGCTGCGCGACTCGAACCTGCTCGCATGCCAGCGCAACGCCGCCGGAAGTCCCAGCTCGTCGAGACCCGGCGGACGCAGCTGCGTCATCACGTTGCGTACCGCGTCCACGCTCTGCCTCACCAGCGCGGAGGCCGCATCCAGTTTGCGGGAAAGCGAGGGCGGAACCTGGCTTTTCAGCAATGCCAGCTCGGCGTTCACCGCGGAAAGGTTCTGTCCGACAATGTCGTGCAGCTCGGCGGCAAGGCTGCGCCGCTCATCGTCCTGAATTCTTACGAGGCGCTGCGACAGATCTCCGACCTGCGCGGAGGCGGCGGCAGCGCGGTACGCGTCGTAAGCGGAGATGAGGAGTGTCGCCATGAGGAACAGCAGCGTGAATCCGCCGAGCGCCCCCGCCAGCCCGACGGGATCGATGTTCTGCGCGCTGACGGTGCACACGCTGTCGGGGGCAAAGCGTGCCGCCGCCATGGCGGTGTAGTGCATGCCGCAAATTCCGCTTCCCATCACCACGGCGCTTCCCGCCTTTTTCCAGAACGCCGTCCAGATCGTCTCCATGCGCAGCCTGAATGCGCTCCACAAGGCCATGACCGAGGCCGCCACCGCGATCACCACGGACAATGCCGCCAGGGACGGCACGTAGCGGATCGGCGGTTCCATCCGCATCGCCTCCATCCCCATGTAGTGCATCGAGACGATGCCGATGCCCATCAGCAATCCGGCGCAGAGCAGCCGTGCGATGCCCAGCGTGGAACGGCTCACCACAAAAAGCGCAAACCCAGAGGCGAGGACCGCAGGCACGCCCGACAGCAAGGTAAGAGGGATGTCGTAGGACGCCGGCACCGGCAGGCGCAAGGCGAGCATGCCGATGAAATGCATCGACCAGATGCCGGTGCCCATCGACCAGGCGCCGCCCGCCAGCCACAAGCAGCGTCCGGTCCGGCTTCGATGCGACGCCGCGACGCGCGATGCGAGATCGAGCGCCACGTAGGACGCAATGATCGCGACGATTACCGACAGCAGGACCAGCCAGTAGTCATAGCTTCCGGTCATGCCGGGGTTTTACTACAGAATCGGGGTTCTACTGCTAGCCTGCTCTACAAGATGCCCTTCCACTTGGCCAGGGTCTTCTCCTGCAGCTCCTTGCTCGCCTCGGCGACCGCCGGGAATTCCTCCAGGTGGTCCCAAGGCCGGCAGGCGTCGATGATCGCCTTGGAGCTGAACGGCGCGTCGTAGGGATAGGCGACGTACATCGGATCGTTCTTCGATCCCATGCCGCGCTGGATGATGTCGATGTCGAGCGCCGGGTCGCTGCGCGTCGCCACCGCCCACATCACCTCGTGCAGGTTCGCAGGGTCGATGTCGTCGTCGACGACCACCGAGTAGCGCGACATGTAGGCGCCGACGCCGCATTGATTGAGGATGTGCCCCGCTTGCCGCGCATGGCCGGCGTAGCGCTGCTTGATCGACACGACGTTGAACATCCTCGCGCCGCCGATCTCATGCGCCCAGACGGCTCGCACGTCCGGCACTCCGGCCGCCACCAGCGCGTCGTGCAGCAGAGCCGACCTCATCACCGCCTTGGAGTAGGAGTAGTCGTTCGGCGGCTTCGCCGGCGGGCTGCCCATCAGGATCGGGTCATCACGAAAATAAACTCTCTCGATCGTGACCACAGGGGCGGTCCCCGCCTTGCCCGGGTAGTAGCCGTGGAATTCGCCGAACGGCCCCTCGGTGCGCTCGTCATTGGGCTCGACGAAGCCTTCGAGCACGATCTCGGAAGCCGCCGGAAACGGCAGGCCGGTGGTTTCTCCCTGGAGAACAGAAACGGGATTCTTGAGAATCGCGCCGATGTAATTCCACTCGCACATGCCGAAGGGCACCTCGATGCCCGAGATCAGGTAGCCGAGCGGGTCGCCGCCGAGGACGATGGCGACCGGGAAGCGCTTGCCTGCCTGCTTGTGCTTCTCGTAGTGAATGCGGCCGTGCTTGCCGGGGACCATGTCGAGCGCGACGTGGTTCTTGTCGACCACCATCACGCGATAGGTGCCGACGTTGGTCCAGTCGGAATCGAAGTCGCGCGTTACCACCGAGCAGCCGGTACCGATGTAGCGCCCGCCGTCCATCTCGTGCCACAGCGGCGAGGGGAACGCCAGCACATTCACGTCTTTCTGGACGTTCTCCAGAACCGGCCCGCTCTTCACGACTATCGGGTCATATTTCGCGGCCTCTGCCTGCCACTGCGCGGGCTTGCCGCGCAAGGTCTCGACCAGCCCGCGGTGCGTGCGCTGCACGCCCAGGCGCAGGATCGACGACAGCCGCGCCGGACTGCTGGTGCTGCAGGTGAGGACGCGGAACCCCTTCGGATAGCCGGCGATCTCGTCGAAGAGAAGCGCCGGCGGCAGGTCCTTCTTCACGTTCAGCTCGCTGATCGCGCCGAGCTCGAGGTTCCAGTCGGCGCCGCGCACTTCCTTCAGCTCGCCGAGCTGCGCGATCTCTCTCAGCCAGAGACGCAGATCGAGCGGATTGCCGCTCACTGGATCTTGAAGCCGGTGGCTTTGATGATCGGCGTCCAGCGCGCCACTTCCTCGCGGATGAAGCCGTCGAGATCGCCGGGTGCGGAGAGCTCGGCGCCCGCGTTCTGCAGATCCTGCCGCAGACCGTCCTCGCCTTTCGCTTTCGCCGTGGCCTGGCGCAGGAGCTCGATCACCGGCTGAGGCGTCCCGGCCGGCGCGAACACGCCGTTGAACACCTGCACCCGCATGCCCGGCATGCCGGCTTCGATGGCGGTCGGAATTTCCGGCGCCGACTTGACGCGCGCCTCGCTGTTGATGGCGAGAATGCGCAAGCGGCCGCCGCGATGGTGCGAAATGATGGTCGTCGACAGGATCGGCGTGAAGATCGGCAGGTGGCCGGCGATCAGGTCCTGGATGCCCGGCGCGGACCCCTTGTAGGGAATGTGCTGCATGTCCAGGCCGCCCTGCAGCTTGAGCAGCTCGCCGGTCAGGTTGGTGATCGTGCCCGGGCCCGCGGAGCCATACGAGTACTTGCCCGGATTGGCCTTGACCAAAGAGACCAATTCCTTGAGGGAATTGATTTGCAGCCCCGGGTTCACGACCACGCAGGTCGGCGTGGTGCTGACCAATCCCGCCGTGACGAAGTCCTTGATCGGATCGTAGGGCGGCTCGTTCATCGCCGCGGGGTTGAGGATCTGCGTGCTGGTGGTTCCCGCGAGCAGCGAGTAGCCGTCGGGCCGCGAGCGCGCGACCTCGGCAGCGCCGATCGAGCCGCCCGCGCCGGCCTTGTTCTCGACGACGATCGTCGCGCCCAGATGCGGCGCGGCGTATTTCGCCCACAGCCGTCCCATCAGGTCGGTCTCGCCGCCCGGCACGAACGGCACCACAAGCCGGATCGGCCGCTCGGGGTAACGCGCCTGGCCGAAAGCCGGTGCCCAGAGCGCGCACAAGGCGGCTCCGAGAAATGCGCGTCGTTTCATGGCGGGAGATAATAGCCGATCAATGAACGTATTCACCCTTGGAGTGATCGACCTGGTCGAACCCGGCAATAGGGGGATTGCACTGCATCAGCTTGTAGCGCGGCGGCGCGTCGGTCACTACGTGGGACTGAGCGTGGACCTGCTCGAGGAGCACAGCCTCGAGATTTTTCCGCGCAATCTCGCCGACGTGGAAGGAACGGACAAATCCGTCGCGCTGCACTAGCAGCGCGATCGCCGGCGCCGCATGTTGAACCGCAGGCCGGTTCGTTCGCCTTCGACTAGTCCCTGAAAGCTTCCACCGAGAGCCAGAGACTCACTTCATCCCCCACGTTCGGAATGCCGAATTTCATCCCGAAATCGGAGCGCTTGAAGCTGCTGGTGGCATTGCCGCCGCACATGTAGCGCTTGCCGGCGGTGCGCGGATCGGGCTGGCACTTCCAACGCTCGACACTCAGCGCGAGGGGTTTCGTCACCCCGAGCATGGTGAGCTGCCCCTCGATGAGCGCCGGGGCGTCGCCGTTCCACTTCACCGCATTCCCCTTGAAGCTGATGCGGGGAAACTCGACGGCGTTGAAGAAATCGGGCGAGCGTAGATGCTCGTCGCGGGCGCGCGGGCGCGGGCCGCGGTCGTTGTCGCCGGAGTTGAACGATGCCGCCTCGATCAGCAGATCCACGGTACCCGTCTTCGCCGCGCTGTCGAGCGTCATCTTCCCGCTCGTCTTGTCGAACCGGCCGCGGATCAGCGACGTGTCGAGGTGCATCACGTCGAAATAAGGAAAGCTGTGGTACGGGTCGATGGTGTACGACTCGGGTGCTGCACCCGCAGCAAGCGGCAGCGCCACCAGGATGGCGGCAGGCAGTCTTATCATTTGCTTCTCCTCCGTCAGAAGGCGAAACTCTATCAGATGAAGTCTGGAGTTAGAATTCGCGGGATGAAAACTACAGCCATTGCAATGCTCTCGCTTGTCATGCTTGCCGGGAGCGCGAGCGCCCAGCAGACGGTGAGAATCGGGCTGATCATGCCCTACTCGGGCCAGTTCGCCGACACCGCGACGCAGATGGACAACGCCATCAAGCTGTACGTGAAGCAAAACGGCGATACGGTGGCGGGCCACAAGCTCGAGTTCATCCGCAAGGACACCGGCGGCATCGCGCCCGACGTCGCCAAGCGCCTCGCGCAGGAGCTGGTGGTGCGCGACAAGGTGGACGTGCTGGCGGGCTTCGTCCTCACGCCGAATGCCCTGGCTGCCGCCGATGTGTCGGCGGAAGCCAGGAAATTCATGGTGGTGATGAACGCGGCGACTTCGATCATCACCACCAAGTCGCCTTACATGGCGCGCACCTCGCTGACCACGCCGCAGCTCAACGAGACCTTCGGCGCCTGGGCGGCGAGCAAGGGCGGCCTGAAGAAGGTCTACACCATGGTCTCGGACTACGGCCCCGGGCATGACGCCGAGCAGGCCTTCCAGCGCGGCTTCAAGCAAGCCGGCGGCGAAGTGATCGGCGCGGTGCGCTTCCCGGTCGCCAATCCGGATTTCGCCGCCTTCGTGCAGCGCGCGAAGGACCAGAGCCCCGAGGGCATCTATGCCTGGGTGCCCGGGGGCGCGCAGCCCGCGGCGCTCGGCAAGGCGCTCGCCGAGCGCGGCATCGACCCGAAGCGCACCCGCATCCTCGGCCAGGGCGAGCTCACCGAGGAGGAAGCGCGCAAGAGCATGGGCGACACCGCGATCGGCATCATCACCGCCTATCACTACGACGCGAGCCACGACTCGAAGCTCAACCGCGACTTCGTCAAGGCGTTCAACGACGCCTACGGCCGCAACCCGAACATCTACTCGATCGGCGGCTGGGACGGCATGCACCTGATCTATGCGGTGCTCAAGGCGAGCGGCGGCAAGACCGACGGCGAGGCGCTTATCGGCGCCGCCAAGGGCATGCAGTGGGAGAGCCCCCGCGGCCCGGTGTCGATCGACCCGGAGACGCGCGACATCGTGCAGACGGTGTACATCAGGCGCGTCGAAAAGGTAGGCGGGGAACTCAAGAACGTTGAATTCGATAAAGTCGAAAACGTCAAGGATCCCGTAAAAGCCCGCATGCCGAAGTAGCGCCATGCTGGGCTCGTTCGTCGGCGTCGTGTTCGACGGCCTCGCCTACGGCATGCTGCTGTTCCTGCTGTCCGTCGGCCTGTCGGTGACGCTGGGGATGATGAACTTCGTCAACCTGGCGCACTGCAGCTTCGCCATGATCGGCGGCTACGTCACGGTGACGCTGACCAACAGCCTCGGCTGGCCGTTCCTCGCCACGCTGCCGATGGCGTTCCTCGCCGCGGCCGCGGCGAGCGTGGTCCTCGAGCGCACGCTCTACCGGCGCCTGTACCGGGCGGGCGAGCTCGACCAGTGCCTTTTCACGATCGGCGTGGTGTTCATCTCGGTGGCGGTCGCGGCCTACTTCTACGGCACCGTGCAGCAGCCGATCGATACGCCCTCCTACCTGCGCGGCTCGATCACGTTCATCGGCGTGAACTTCGCCGCGTACCGGCTGTTTCTCATCGTCGTTGCGCTCCTCGTCACCGCAATCCTGGTGTTCTCCCTGGAATACACCCGCTTCGGCGCCCAGGTGCGTGCCGCCGTCGACAACCAGCGCATGGCGCGCGGCCTCGGCATCGACGTCGACCGCGCTTTCGCCGTCACGTTCGCGCTCGGCGGCGGGCTGGCGGGCCTCGGCGGCGCGCTCGCCATCGAGATCGTCGGCCTCGACCATGCCTTCGCCTTCACCTACCTGGTCTACGTGCTGATCGTGGTCGCCGTCGGCGGCCTCGGCTCGATCGGCGGCTCGTTCGTCGCCGCCGCGGTGCTCGGCGTGAGCGACATGGCCGGCAAGTACTACTTTCCCTGGCTGGGCGCCTTCCTGATCTATCTGGTGATGGTCGGCATCCTGATGTGGCGGCCGGCGGGCCTGTTCGGCAAGCGCCATTGAAAAGCGCTGATTTTTTCCAGGAGCAGATCCGCTGGCGGCCGATCGAGATCGCTTTCTGGATCGCGACGCTGCTGCCTTTCGTCGTTGCGCCCGCGTACCTGCAGCTCGCCAGCCAGATCGCGATCACCGCGCTGTTCGCGCTGTCGCTCGACCTGATCCTCGGCTACGCCGGTATCGTCTCGCTCGGCCATGCGGCGTACTTCGGCGTCGGCGCGTATACGGCGGGCCTGCTCGCCAAACACGCGTGGGGCGAACCCCTATCAGGCCTGGTAGTCGCCGGGGCGCTCGCCGGCATGGTTGGATATCTCACCAGCCACATCATCGTGCGCTTCCGCCACCTCGCGCTCATCATGCTGACGCTCGGCCTGGGGCTCCTGCTTCACGAAGCGGCCAACAGCGCAAGCGCGCTCACCGGCGGCGCCGACGGTTTGCAGGGCGTTCGCATTCGACCGCTGTTCGAAGTATTCAAGTTCGACCTGTATGGCAGGACCGCGTACGCGTACTCGCTTGTCGTTCTGTTCGCATGCTTTTTGGTTTCCAGAAGAATCATTCATTCGCCGTTCGGCCTTGCCCTGCGCGGCATCCGCGAGAATGCGCTGCGCATGCCGGCGATCGGCGCACCGAGCCGCGCGCACCTTCGCAAGGTCTACACCATCGCCGCGCTCATCGCCGGCGTGGCCGGAGCGCTGCTGGCGCAGACCACCGAGACCGTCTCGCTGGAGGTGCTTTCTTTCGGCCGCTCGGCCGACGTGCTGGTGATCCTGATCCTCGGCGGCGCCGGCCGCCTTTACGGCGGGCTGCTCGGCGCGATCATCTACATGGTGGCGCGCGACCAGTTCTCGGGCATCAACCCGCAGTACTGGTATTTCTGGATCGGCTTGCTGCTGGTGACGGTGGTGATGCTCCTTCCCAACGGGATTCTGGGAGGCCTCGCAAAATTCTTTCCACGAAAAACCTGAACAAGAAATTCGGCTCGCTTGTGGTGGCGCAGGACATCGACCTGCACCTCCCGCAAGGCGTCCGCTATGCGCTCATCGGCCCCAACGGCGCCGGCAAGACGACGCTCATCAACCTCATCACCGGGATGCTGCGGCCCGACGCAGGGAGAATCGCGCTCGGCGAGGAGGACATCACCTCACTCAAGCCCGATGCTCGCGTGAAGCGCGGCCTGGCTCGCACTTTCCAGATCAACACGCTGTTTCCGCACCTCACGGCGCTGGAGGCCGTCACGCTCGCGGTGCTGGAACGCGAAGGTCACTCGAAAACCTGGTGGAGACCGCTCCCCGCGTACCGCGGCGCGATCGACGAAGCGCACTGCATTCTGCGTCCATTGAATCTCGAAAAAGCCGCTTATCGGCTGACCCGCGAGCTCGCCTATGGCCAGCAGCGGCTCCTGGAGATCGCGCTCGCGCTCGCCACGCGCCCGCGCGTGCTGCTGCTCGACGAGCCCGCGGCCGGGGTGCCCAAAGATGAGAGCGCGGAGCTGTTCGAGGCGATCTCCGGCCTGGCGCAGGACCTCACGGTGCTGTTCATCGAGCACGACATGAACGTCGTGTTCCGCTTCGCGAGCCGCATCATCGTCATGGTCGGCGGCCGCATCCTGGTGCAGGGCAGCCCGCAGGAGATTGCCGCGAATGCGCGCGTGCGCGAGGTGTATCTCGGCAAAGGCCGGCATGGCTGAGCCGACCCGAGCGGGAGCACCGCTTCTGCAGCTCATCGATGTTCGCGCCGGCTACGGCGACGCGGTGGTCCTCGACGACATCTCGCTGGAGATCGCCGAGCACGGCAGCCTGGCGGTGCTCGGAAGGAACGGCGTCGGCAAGACGACCCTCCTCCTCACCATCCTCGGCTTTACGCGGGTTCACAGGGGAAGCGTCCTTTGGCGCGGCGAGGACATTACGGGGCTCGCGCCGCACCGCCGCGTAGCCCGCGGACTGGGCTGGGTGGCGCAGGAGCGCGAGATCTTCCCCTCGCTCAGCGTGGAGGAGAACCTGAGCGTCGCGGCGCGCCCCGGGCGCTGGAGTCGCGCCGCGGTCTACGAGCTGTTCCCGCGCCTCGCCGAGCGCCGCGCCAATCTGGGCAACCAGCTCTCGGGCGGCGAGCAGCAGATGCTGGCGATCGCGCGCGCCCTGATGACCAATCCGCAGCTGCTCCTGCTCGACGAGCCGCTCGAGGGCCTCGCGCCGATCATCGTCGAGGAGCTTGTCGTTTCATTGAGGAAAATGATCGAAGATGAAGGCACGGCCGCCATCCTGGTCGAGCAGCACGCCGAGATCGCCCTTTCGCACACCGCCGACGCTCTGGTGATCGAGCGTGGGCGCATCGTTCACCGTGCTCGCTCGTCGGAATTCGCTCACGATGCGGCGAAGCTGGAGCGCTTCGTCGGCTTGAGAATTTCCTGAGGCGGGCATTGACGAATCGTCCTGCCGTCATTGCAGATCAACGACTTATCTCTGCGGATGCCGGATAACATAGCTGGCTTTGGCATAGATCATTGACACCGTCCCGCTGCAACATCTCAGGGGGCCGTCCTATCTCTTTGCCATTCTCATGGACCAGCGTATTCGCGGAGGTGACTGGTAATGGCGACTAACAGCCGGTTGTTGACCGACGCCTGCCCAGCGCTGCGCGCTTGCTACGGCGCGGCAAAACCGGAACGTTAGGCCGCGCAAAATCACTCCTGCTCATGTGCCGAGGTAGTCGGCTAAGTCTTAGGCAGGGTTTGAGCGTTTCCACACCTGAATGAGGGCATCTCCCATGAAGAAAGCTCTTGCCGTTCTTCTGGCCGCGCTCACTGGCTGCGCAACCGTAAACCCGGCCCCACTGACATCAGATGTGGAGGTGGTGAATGCGGCTTCGGAAGCGCTCACAGGCTTTGTTGAGTCTTGGAACCGTGCAGCCGCCGGGGATGTGCAAGCCCCGGCACACTACGGCGATCTGTATTGGCCCGACGCGGAGCTCGTCGATCCTTCAGGCCGGATCTGGAACGGTCAGCCAGCAATCCAGCAAATGCACATCGATCTGTGGCACACAGCGTTCAAAGGAAGCAACGTCAAAGGCTCGGTGCGGAAGACGCGTCGTCTTAGCCCCACTCTGATGATTGCGGATTTCGACCTTGAGCTCGCCCTGTTCAAGGAGGCTCCGTCCGGCGGCGCGCAACCGAATGGAATCGTCAAAGCGCATCTCAAGCACGTGATGGAAAAACGTGGCGTCTCATGGAAAGTAGTCGCGGCGCAGAACACTTTCTATTTGGACGTTGCGCCCGCCAAATAATCGGGCGCGCTTGAAACGGCGATCTGACTGGTGCGTGCTGCTGGAACGACGAGCTCCGTGCGCAGCCGGCCTAACGAACGTTGCAGCCGACAAGCACTTTTCGGATGCGGCTTCGCCGCAATGGCTGTAACGTGCTTGCAGCTGAACTAAGGCGTTATGCCTAAGCATTATTGCGCTTCCTATGTCTTTACCCCCTACTGCTACCGCGATTTTCATCAACACCATCTCGAAAGAAGATCATGAGACAAATTATCGGAACGATCCTACTAATCTTTGCATTCATACCTCTTGCGCATGCAGAAGAATCTATTGGCGATAAGGCGCGCGAAGCAAAAGCAGATGCCGTGAAAGCTAAACGCACGGCAGGAAAAGAAATTCGCCACACCGGGCGCGAAATTAAGGCATCAGGTCGCAAGGCGCGTCAGGCCGTGATAACTCGCTGTGCCGATGGTCGTCATACGGTGAAAGGTGCATCTGGATGCGCAGGTCATGGCGGAGTGCGCGACCCAAAGTAAAACAGGCGGATTGGCGGTAGTCGTTGGCTATTGCCGAGGTCGTTCTTGAAATGACATCTACGGATATTGCGTCACGGTTCTCGGGTTTGGATGGTCGGCAATGATGCCTAACAAGTCAGTCAACGCGGACGCCCAAGGGCGTTCCGCCGCTGCGCGGCGTCCTCTTGGGCGTCGGTTACTTTCACGTTATGTTCCACATACGCCACCCACGACATGGACATCACGTTCAAGGTAACAGGGCACCAGCAGACGTTCCGAACGACTGTCGCTGGAGTCACACACCAGAATGCCGACGGTACTGATCGCCAAGCAATTCTCAAGGCGCTTCGCCCAGGTGAGGAACTTAGGCTGGAACACGATGCCGGGAATCCCTACGACAAGTTTGCGGTGGCAGTATTTCGCACGACAGGGGAACAAGTTGGCTACGTACCCGCCGGCGACGTACGTTTAGCAAACCATATCGACTCAGGTGGGACTGTCGCCGCGCGAGTGGTAAGCATTACTGGCGGCCCAGGTTTTCTTGGCCTGATATTCAAAGCATTCCGAAAGAGTTACGGGTGCGTGATTGAAGTCGAAAAGGGCGATCCAAATTGGAAGGAAATTGCTCCCTACATGGAGAAAAGCCGCGACATTGAGGAACTCATCAAGACGACAAACGTTCTCGAAGAAACTGATCCCACAAGCGCCATTTCAAACTATCGAAAGGCTATCAAAGAAATCGTCGCCCTTGATAGTGCAGGGCTGATCGCTTCCTCGTGGCGCCGAGCGCACTATCCGATCAACCGCATTAGTTTGCTGCTTGAGAAGACCGGGGACCATCAGGGCGCACTAGATGCGATCCTTGCGTATGAAGAATACGGTGATTCGTACGGAATCAGTTCAGCGGACAAGAAGAGCGTCGCCGCCAGAAAGGTAAGACTGATTGGTCGTCTTGCTGGCGGCAAGAAGAATGGAACCTAACCCTTCGCTCAAGCGGACGTAGAACCTCATCCGATAAGGTGGACACCTCGACCTAACGCTTAGGGAGGTGTGCTGCGGCAAAGGCAGATCCCCGGAAGGCAAGCTCCCCCGAATTAGTTGATGCTAAGCACCTTATTTGCAGCGAGGTCTCTACACAGAGGAGAAAAAGATGATCAAAGTTAGCGTGCTCTACGAGAATGCCCAGGGAAAGAAGTTCGACATGGCTTATTACTGCAACAAGCACATCCCCATGGTGAAGAAAAAACTCGGCAGCGCGTGCAAGCGCGTGGAGGTCGACCAGGGATTGGGCGGCGCGCAGCCGGGATCAAAGCCTGCTTTCGTGGCGGTGTGTCATCTCCTTTTCAACTCGGTCGACGCATTTCAGAAAGCCTTTGCGCCCCACGCAGACAGCATCATGGGCGATATCCCAAACTACACCGACATCCAGCCCATCATTCAGCTCAACGAGGTGAAGATGTGATGGCTCGTGTATAGTAAAAAGATCTCGAGGGGGAAGGCTGAGTGAGCCCGCCGCTAGCCGGCAAAGCAGTGCTCGTCACCGGAGCCAGCGCGGGCATCGGCCGCGCCACGGCAATCGCGCTCGCGCGAGCGGGCGCGAAAGTCATCGCCACGGGGCGCCGGCCGGCTGAGCTCGACGCGCTGCGCAAGCAATATTCTCAACACTCCATTGAAACTATCGCCGGCGACCTGAACGATGCGCATTTCGTCGACGAGCTGGCCAACGCCGGCCGAGACGCCGACATCTTCGTGAACAACGCCGGCATCCTGAAGTACGCCCCGCTCCTCGACATGAGCGACGCCGACTGCGAGGCGATGTTCCGCACCAACGTGCTGTCCGCATTTCGCGTCACGAAGGCGATGGCGAAGTCGATGGTGGAGCGCCGGCGCGGCCACATCATCGTCATGAGCTCGATCGCCGCGCGCGAGGTGTACCAGCTCGGCGGCATCTATTGCGGCACCAAGCACGCGCTTTCGGCGATCACGCGCGGCTTGCGCCTCGAGCTGCAGGGCCACGGCATCAAGGTCACCGAAATCGCGCCCGGCATGGTCGACACCGGCATCCGCGCGAGCAGCGACCATCCGCGCTTCCTCGAAGCGCTCAAAGCCAGAAAATTCGCGCCGCTCACCGCCGACGAAGTGGCGCAGGCGGTCGTCTACGCGGCCCAGGCGGAGCCGAACTGCTGCCCGGATTTGATCGAACTGCGGCCCCAAGGAGCAGCATGAAAACAGCAAAGAAGCAGAAGTTCAATGTAAGCCATCCCGCGAAAGGCGATTTCAAAGAGGGGCTGAGGCGCTACGCCCAGTACCGCGATCTCGGAATGGCGAAGGCGACCCACGGCATGGTGCAGGCGCACGTCATCCGCCTCATCCCGCCCTGCGATCCGAAAGAGGTCTCGCAGCGGCACTACCACGAGGTGGACCTGCAGCTGGTCTACGTCCTGAAGGGGTGGATCAAGTCGGAATTCGAAGGACAGGGCGAGGTGACGATGGAACAAGGCGCGTGCTGGCTGCAGCCGCCCAAGATCAAGCACACCGTTCTCGATTACTCCGACGACTGCGAGCTGCTCGAGATCGTGCTGCCGGCGCAATTCGACACCGTCACGCTCAAAGCGAAGTAATTCCAAGAGGAGGATGGACATGACGCAACACACTGAAACGCGGCGCAGGATTCTCAAGGGAGCGGTTGCGGCCTCGGCGCTCGCCGCAGCGCCGGCTTATCTGAAGGCACAGGCAAACCCTATCAAGATCGGCATTCCGACGGTCATCACCGGCGGCTACGCTCTCCTCGGCAGCCAGGTGATGCGCACCTGCCGCCTGGTCAAGAAGATGACCGATGCGAGAGGCGGCGTGCTCGGGCGGCCGGTGGAGTTCCTGTTCCAGGATACGCAAGGCGACCCGGCGATCTGCGTGCGCAAGACCCAGGAACTGGTCGAGCGCGACAACTGCCGCATCCTGAGCGGGGTCATCGTCTCCTCCGAGGCCGCGGCGATGCTGCCCAAGCTCGAGTCGTGGAGTGCCGTGTTCCTCTCGCACGGCAACGGCGACGGCCGGCTCACCGCCGAGCTCTTCGTGCCGCGGTTTTTCCGCGCCAACACCTCGGCGCCGATGGGCGCGCGCGCTCTCGCCCTGTACCTCAAGGATGCGCCGCAGAAGAAGTTCATGGCCATCGCCTCCGACGCGGCCTGGGGACGCTCGAGCAACACCGCCTTCGAGGCGCAGATCAAGCGGGTGGGCAAGGACCTCGTCGACAAGATCTATGCGCCGGTCGCGAACAAGGACTATTCGCCCTATATCACCAAGATCCTGCAATCGGGCGTCGAGGGCTGCTATGTCGCGCTGCAGGGCGACGAAGCGCGCGCCTTCTACTCGCAGGCGCAACAATACCGCCTTTCGCAGCGCGTGCAGTTCTTCACCGAGATCGTCGCCCAGGCGGACATCAAAGTGCTCGGCAAGGACGCGATCGGCCTGATGGGTTCGTCGCGCTACCCGGTCACCTACGACATCCCGCAGAACAAGGCTTTCGTCGACGCCTTCATGGCCGAGTACAAGGAGATTCCGGACTGGACCGACGGCGAGATGTACCAGGCGCTGATGATTCTCTTCGCGGCGATCCAGAAGGCCGGGTCGGACGAGCCGATGAAGATCGTGGCGGCGATGGAAGAGCTCGAGGTGACCAGCGTCAAGGGCCCGGTCAAGATGCGCAAGTGCGACCACCAGGGCGAGAACCAGGGCTTCGTCGTCAGAGTGGGGCATGACAAGCGCTTCTCCGAGCCCGTCGGCGAGATCGTCAAGATCTATCCGCGCGAGATGACCACGCCGGACTGCCGGAGCGCGAGCTACAGCACCTGACGGCTTGAACTTCGCCAGCTTCATCCTGGCGCAGTGCCTTGGCGCGCTGTCGCAGGCGGCGATCCTGTTCTTCATCGCCTGCGGCCTGACGCTGATCTTCGGCATCATGCGCATCGTCAACTTCGCGCATGGCGTGATCTTCATGCTCGGCGCGTATGTGGGCTACACCGCGGCGCTGGTCAGCGGAAGCTTCGTCGTGGCGCTCATCGTCGCGCCGCTGGTGGTCGGCGCGATCGGCATGGCCTTCGAGTGGATTTTCCTGCGGCCGCTGTATGGCCGGCGCGACGGCGGCGCGTACCTGCTGCTCACTTTCGGTCTGGCGGTGGTGCTGAGCGAGCTCATCCGCATCATCTGGGGCGCGCAGCCGCGCAGCCTTGCCACGCCCGAGGCGCTCCTCGGCATCGTGATGATTCTCGACCAGCCTTTCCCGATCTATCGCCTGTTCCTCATCGGCCTGGGGCTCGCTGCCGGCATCGCGGTGTGGCAATTCCTCGAGCGCACGCGCGCCGGCCTGCTGATCCGCGCCGTCTCGCAGAACTCCGAGATGGTCCACGCGCTCGGCACCGACGTCGACCTGGTGCGCACCGCAGTGTTCGGGTTCGGCTGCGCGATGGCCGCCTTGGGCGGCGTGCTCGCCGCGCCGCTGGTGACCGCGTTCCTCGGCATGGGCGCCAACGTGGTGATCGACGCTTTCGTGATCGTCATCATCGGCGGCATGGGCTCGTTCCTCGGCTCGATTATCGGCAGCGTGCTGGTGGGCTTCGTGCAGGTGTTCGGCGCCTACTATTTCCAGGACCTCGCGCTCGCGCTGATGTACCTGCTGATGCTGGTCGTCCTCGTCGTGCGTCCCGGCGGCCTGCTGGGCAAGGAGGAATAGCGTGTCCTGGAGGCTCAGGTTCGCGCTGGTCGCCGGCGTCTCGCTCCTCGTGCCGTTCGCCGTGCCGCAGTATTCGCTGACGGTCATCGTCGCGGCGCTCATCTTCAGCCTGTTCGCGATGAGCCTCGACCTGATCGTCGGCTATTGCCGCCTCTACTCGTTCGGCCACGCCGCCGCCTACGGCCTGGGCGCGTATTGCGCCGCGCTGATCCTGACGCACCTGCAGCTGCCGCTGCCGATCGGCATCGCGCTCGCAGTGCTGGTCACGGTCGCGATCGCCATTCCGATCGCCTGGGTGTGCACCCGCTCGACCGGCGTCTCCTTCGCCATGCTGACCCTGGCCTTCGCGCAGCTCGGCTATGCGATGCTGTTCCGCTTCCGCGACATCACCGGCGGCTCGGACGGCGTGGTCGGCATTCCGCGCCCGCCGGGGCCCTTCGGCATCGACTGGTTCCAGGGCAGGATCGGCTACTACTACCTGGTGCTCGCCTGCCTGCTCGGCTCTTATCTGGTGTGCCGCGCGATCGTGCGCTCCAACTTTGGCGCTGTCCTCGCCGGCATCCGCGAGAACGAGGCGAAGACGGTCTCGCTCGGCTACAACACCCGCGCTTACAAGATCACCACGGTCGTGCTCTCCTACGGCTTCGGCGGGCTCGCGGGCGCGCTCTACGCCGGTTTCGCGGGCTATGCCTCGCCCGAGCTCTTCTTCTGGCTCACCTCGGGCCATGTGCTCATCATGGTGGTGGTCGGCGGCGCAGGCACGCTGATCGGCCCGATGCTCGGGGCGCTGTTCTTCGTGTTCCTCGAGCACCAGCTGTCGCAGGTGACCGATCTCTGGCCGCTCATCTTCGGCTCGATCTTCATCGCCTTCGTCATGTTCTTCCCGCAGGGAATCCTGGGACTTCTTCGAAGGCGCCATGCCGCTGCTTGAGTGCAAGGGACTGACGCGGCAGTTCGGCGCGCTGGTCGCCGTCGACGCGGTCGACATGCAGGTCGAGCCCGGCGAGATCCGCGCCGTCATCGGCCCGAACGGCGCCGGCAAGTCGACGCTGTTCAATCTGATCACCAGCGTGCTGAAACCGAATGCGGGCGAGGTCGTCTTCGCGGGCGAAAACATCACCGGCTTTCCGGTATATCGCGTGGCGCAGAAGGGCATCGCGCGCACCTTCCAGCGCTGCCATATTTTCCCTGCGCTCAGCGCGCGCGAGAACGTGCGCCTCGCCGCGCAGGCGCGCAATGCGCGGCGCGCGGGCGCTATCGCCGACGAGGCGCTCGAGCACCTGCGGCTCACCCGCTTCGCCGACATGTCGGCCGACATGCTGTCGCACGGCGACCAGCGGCTGCTGGAAGTCGCGATGGCCATCGCCCAAAGGCCGCGGCTGTTGATGCTGGACGAGCCGACCCAAGGGCTGTCCCTGGAGGAGACCGATCGGGCGGTGCAGATCCTCAAGGCGATGCTGCGCGCGGGAAATCTGAGCGTGCTGCTGGTCGAGCACGACATGGAGGTGGTGTTCAAGCTGGCCGACAACATCACCGTGCTGCATCGAGGCCGCGTGATCGCCGACGGGGCGCCCGCCGCCGTGAAGGCCAACGCCGAGGTGAGAAGGGCTTACCTCGGAGGCTCCGAATAATGCTGCGCATCGAGGGCCTGCACGCCTATTACGGCCACGGGCACATCCTGCAGGGCGTCGACCTGGAGGTCGCGGCGGGCCGTATCGCAGCCATCCTCGGCCGCAACGGCGTCGGCAAGACCACCACGCTGCGCTCGATCATGGGGCTGACTCCGCCACGGCGGGGGCGCGTGCTGCTCGCAGGTCAGGACGTCGCCGGCTGGGCGCCGCACCGCATCGTGCGCGTCGGTGTCGGCTACGTTCCGGAAGGCCGGATGATCTTTCCAGATCTCAGCGTGGTGGAAAACATCCAGGTGGCGCAGCGCGTGCCTGCCAGGCAATGGTCGATGGAGCGCCTGTTCGCGCTCTTCCCGTCGCTGGCGGAGCGGCGCTCGAGCAAGGGTTCCCAGCTCTCGGGCGGCGAGCAGCAGATGCTGGCGATTGCGCGCGCGCTGGTGACCGATCCGAGAATCATCCTGCTCGACGAACCCTCGCAGGGTCTCGCGCCGCTCGTCGTGGAGGAGCTCACGAGGTTGATCGCAAGGCTGCGCGACGAGGGCGTAAGCCTGCTGCTGGTAGAACAGAATCTGAAGCTCGCCGAAGCCGTGGCCGACGTCGTGTACGTCATGGTCAAGGGGCAGATGGTTTATCGTGCGCCGCTCGATCAATTCCGCGCGCAACGCGAAGAGGTCAAGACGAGGTACCTTACTCTGTAATGCCCGAGTTCGATCACAAGAGCGCTTTCGTCACCGGCGGCAGCCGGGGCGTCGGACGCGCCGTATGCCTGGAGCTTGCGCGCAGAGGAGCCGACGTGGCGTTCCTCTATCGCAGCCGCGACGCGGAGGCCGACGACACCCAAGCGCAAATCCACACGCTCGGCCGCCGCGCGCTGGCGATCAAAACCGACCTCGCGGACGCTCGCGCGGTGGGCGCCGCGCTCGAGCGCGCCGCGGCGGAACTCGGCAAGCTCGACATCCTGGTGCAGGCGGCGGGCGCGATTGGCGCCTGGCGCGAGGTGGCAGAGCTCTCCACCGAGGAATGGGACCGCTACCTGGCGGTCGACCTGTCGGGAGCTTTCTACGCGATCCGCGCGGCGCTCCCATACTTGCGGCGCGCCGGCGGCGGCGCGATCGTCGCCATCTCGTCGATCGCCGCACAGATGTGCCAGGCGCGAAACGTCCAGGGGGCCGCGGCCAAGGCGGGACTGGAAGCAGTGGTGCGCGTGGTGGCGCGCGAAGAAGGGCGCCACGGCATACGCGCCAATGCAGTGGCCATCGGACTCACGGACACCGACATGGGACGCGTCGCCTTCGCCGAATGGGGCCCGGAAACCACCCAGCGCGTCATTCGTGCCATCCCGCTGCGCCGCATCGGCACGCCGGAAGAAGTGGCACGCGTCGTCTGCTTCCTCGCCGGGCCCGACGGCGCCTACATCACGGGCAAGGTGCTGCAGGTCGATGGCGGCCAGATCATCGCAGCCTGAACCATGGCGTTCGAAACCCGTCTGACGCCGGCGATGGCGGCGCGCTGGCGCCGCGCTCGCCTGTGGAGCGACGAAACCTTCGCCGGCGCGCTGGCGCGACGCGTGCGCGAGACCCCGGAGCGTGAGGCGCTGACCGACGGCACCCGCCGGCTGAGCTACCGCAGCCTCGCCGAAGGCATCGATCGCATGGCGGCTCGGCTGCGCGCGCTCGGCATCGGTCAAGGCGACGTCGTCACCCTCCAGCTGCCCAATTGGCTGGAGTTCGCCTTCGTGTTCTTTGCGCTGGAGCGCCTGGGCGCCGTGGCCGTGACGGTGAGCGTCGATTTCCGCAGCCGCGAGCTCGAGTACATCATGCGCTTTTCGGGCAGCAAGATGTTCGTCTGCTGCGCGCGCTTTCGCGACTACGATCACCTGGCGATGGCCCATGAGCTGCAAGCGCGCCTTCCCCGCTTGGCCTGCATCGGCGTGCTGCGCGGCGAGCCTCGCCCCAACATGGTCAGCCTGGATGACGTAGCAGCAGCGAGCGGCGCGCCCGCCGGTTTCATCCCGGTGCAGCCGGATGCCGATGCGGTGATGCGCATGGCCTTCACCTCGGGCACCACGGGGAACCCGAAGGGCGTGATGCATAGCCACAACACCACCCTCGCCGCCACGCGCATTCTCAATGGCGACCTCGGCCTCGGGGCGGCCGACGTGATGATGATCTGGCTGCCGCTTGGCCTCAACTGGGGCTATCTGACCCTCGTTCAGTCGGTGCTCGCCGGCGCCAAGGCGGTGCTGATCGAGCGCTTCAGGGCGGCTTCGGCGCTCGACCTGATCGAGCGCGAGCGCGTGACCTACATCCCGACGGCACCGGCATCCCTCACCGCTCTTCTGCAGGAGCCCGATATCGCGCGGCGCGACCTGTCCAGCCTGAGGTTCGTGGTGAGCGGCGGCGCGTCGGCACCGCTGGAGACGATTCGCGCCTGGCGCCGTGCCGTACCAGGCGTGCTGCTCGAGCTGCTGGGCATGCTGGAAACGGGCTATCAGGCCTATACGCGGCCGGGCGACGATCCCGAGCGAGTTGCCGGCTCGGTCGGCCGCGCGGCGAGCCACATGGGCATGAAGCTCGTCGACGCCGAAGGGTGCGAAGTGCCGCGTGGCGCGGAAGGCGATATCTGCTGCGACGGCCCCTCGGTGCACCTCGGCTATCACAACAACGCGGCCGCCAACTCGGAAGCCTTCCTCGCCGAGGGCTGGTTCCGCAGCGGCGACCTCGGGATGATCGATGCGCAGGACAACCTGCGCATCGTCGGGCGCCTCAAGGAGATGATCAACCGCGGCGGAAAGAAGTTTTTCCCGCGCGAGATCGAGGAGATCCTCTACGCGCACCCGAAGGTGCTCTACGCCGCCATCGTCGGCCTGCCCGATGCGCGGCTGGGCGAACGCAATTGCTTGTGCGTGGTCCCCCGTCCGGGCGATGCGCCGACGCTGGAAGAGCTCCTCGCCTTTCTCGGCGACAGCGTGGCCGCGTACAAGCTGCCGGAGCGCCTCGAGCTGTTCGCGCAGTTTCCCTTCACCCCGACCGGCAAGATGCAGCGTCACGCGCTGGTGCGCGAGGTCCTGGCCCGTTCTACTCGCTTGGCTTGATTCCGGCTTGCTTCTTCGCCGCGATCGAGCGGATCAGCTCATCGGGCACGAACACCTTGCCGTCCTTGATCACGCGATGGATCTTGCTGAGGTTAATCACATTGGCCAGCGGGTCCGCATCCAGGATGACCAAGTCCGCGAGCTTCCCGGGAGCAAGCGTGCCGATCTCGCGCTCCAGGCCGATGGCCTTTGCCCCATTCGACGTCGCGGATCGCAATACCTGCAATGGCGTAAGGCCGGCCTGGGTCATGATTTCCATTTCCCGGAATACCGATGGCCCGTGCAACGTTCCGATGTTGCCGGCATCGGTTCCCATGACGACAGTAATCCCCGCATCCCATACCTTGCGCAGATTCTGCAGCTCGATGGCCGAGGGTTTGGGTGGCACCGGTTGGTTCATGGCTTTGGCCACCCGTTCGGGAAGCTTCTCCCTGGGAATTTTCTGCAAATCATTCATCGCAGCGAGGATCTGCGGATCGGCCAGGCGCCGCTCGGCTTCGGTCGGCTGCCAGGTATTCGACAGCGCATATCGGTAACCCAGGGTGACGAAGAGCGTCGGGCAATAGAGCGCGCGGTTCCTTTTCGCCAGGGCAAGAAATTCCTCGTCCACCACCTCGTCCTCCACCGAGTGCACCAGAAAATCCGCGCCGACTCTGAGCGACGCCTTGGCCACGTTGAGCTCGGTCGCGTGCACGGCAAGGCGCACTCCGGCCGCGTGGGCCGCGTCGGCAGTCGCTTTGACGATCGCCTCCTGCGCGGCGAGATCGTCGCCCTGCTCGTGGATGAACCATACCTTGATGAAATCGGGCTTGCGTTCCAACTCGCGCCGGACCAGTGCTCGCGCCTCATCGGGCGACGCGACCTTGACGATGGGAGGATCGCCGAGATCGAGCTTCACGCGATCGATCATGGAAATCAGCGGGCCGGCAACGGCGACGCGGGGCGCCGCAGGACTCTTCAGCGCCGCGTCGCGCACCTCGAAATTCCAGAACGGCCCGCCGATATCCACGACGCTGGTAACGCCGCTCGCGAGCCAGACCTTGAACGTCGCGGGAAGGCGGGCCTTGTTGCGCTCGACTTCCTTCGCATAAGGCATCCATGCGTTGAAGTCGGCCACATCGGGACGCGTGTAGAGATTGCCCGATTGGAAGAAGTGGATGTGCGAATCGATCAATCCGGGAACGACCCACTTGCCTTTGCCATCGATCAGCGTCGCCCCCGCCGGCACGGGCGTCGAGCTTGCCGGCCCGATCGACTCGATGCGCCTCCCGGCGATGATCACCGTGCTATTCGAAGCGACCGCCGAGGGAAGATCTCGATCGGGATGAATGACCGTGGCACCAACGATCGCGGTGATGGATCTATCCGTCGCCTGGCATGGAACACCTGCCAGCATCAATGCTGCTGCAAGACCGAGCACGGTCCGCTCCAACGCGCTGTCAGGCTGCATACCCGAATTACGCAGAAACACGTGCCTCGACGACCACCGCTTGGGCGGGGCAGCGAAACGGCTCGTCGCCGCCGATGCGCGCCAGCGCGATCGCGAGCCTTTGTATGACTTCGTCGAGCGACACGCCGCGCTGCTGCAGCAGCCACGCGCGCGGCGAGCCTCTGATCAGGCCGGTCGCAAAGGCGCGCACGCTCGGGCTTTGTATCTCGAGCTTCACCGTCTCGATGCGCAGCTCCTGGAAATTCGCTTCGGCAAGCAGCGCGCGGATCTGCCGCTGGTCGTGGAAGCCATGGGGGATCCTGGCCAGCTGCATCTCCGGATCGCCGGGAAACAGCGCCCGAATCACCTCGTCGTTGGCGCGCGCGTGCGGATTCTCGTCGATGCTGTCCCAGACATTGAACACCACCAGCCCGCCTTCGCGCAGCACGCGGCGCATCTGCCGGAACGCGGAAGGCTTGTCGGGAACGAACATGATGCCGAAGGCGCACACTACCGCGCCAAACGATTCGTCGGGGAAGGGAAGGTTGCCTGCATCAGCCTCGCGCCATTCGATGCCGCCGACTTCACGCAGCTTGTTGCTGGCGTAGTCGAGCATTGCCTTGGACAGGTCGGTGGCAACCAGCCTGACCGCGGGATCGAGCCGCTTGCGCAGGCGCCGGGTGAGCGCGCCGGTGCCGCAGGCCATTTCCAGCACGTCGCCGGGCGGCCGCGGCGGCAGCCGCCGCACCAGGTCGGCGGCGAACGGGTCGAACTGCACCGGGGCCATGTACCGGTCGTAATACTCGGGAATGGAACCGCCGAAGTCGCGCTCGGCCGAAGTCTTCACTTGAGCTTGAGTTTAAGCATGCCCATCGCGTTGCCGAAATAGATGCGCCGCAGGTCGTCTTTCCTCAGCTTCATGCCATCGAGCGCCTTGATCGTCTCGCGGATGAAAAGCGGGCCGCCCTGCGGATCGAACGGGCAGTCGGTGCCGAACAGCACGTGCTTCACGCCGTAGAAGTCGAGGCCGCAGCGGATCGCGCTCGGCGCGCCGTTCACCGAGGTGTCGCCATAGAACATCTTGAAGTAGTCCAGCGGGCGCTTCGACATCTTCTTCAGCAGCGACTCGTAGTCCTCGTCGGAAGTGCGCGCGCCGAACTGGTCCATGCCGTAGCCGATGCGGTTGACGAAGTACGGCGCCATTGCGCCGAGGTGATGGGTGATGATGCGCAGCTTCGGCAGCTTGTCGAGCATGCCCGAGAAGACGAGGCGCGCCATGAAGGCGCTGGTTTCGTAAGGCCAGCCGAACAGCCACCAGATCTCGTACTTCGACTTCTGCTCGGTCGGGTAATCGGCGAACTTCGCGGTGCGCGAGGGATGCACCCAGATCGGCAGGTCGTACTTGTTCACCATGCGCTCGAAGATCGGGAAGAACTCGGGCTCGTCGAGCGGCCGGCCGTTGACGTTGGTGAAGATCTGGATCCCCTTGGCGCCGAGCTTGCCGATGGCGCGGTCCATCTCCTCGAGCGAGGCCGCCAAGTTATTCATCGGCAGCGAGGCGACGAAGGCCGGGAACAGGCTCGGATGCTGCTGCACGATCTTGGCCATGCCGTCGTTGGCCAGCCGCGCGAGCCCAGGGGTTTGGTCAGCATTCCCTAAAAATTCAATGGCGGGCATCGACAGCGTCAGGATCTGCTTGTACCCGGGGAAGCGCTTCATCATGCGCCTGCGCTTATCGAGGTCCCACAGCACCGGGATGTGCATCCAGCGCTTGAGCTGCGCCGCGAGCGCGGGATTGCCCTCAGCGATCTGCTTCATGCGCTCGAAATACTCGAGCGGAAAGATGTGCGGAAAGATATCGAGCTTCAGCATTGCTTGGCCTCGGAGTAATCCACCAGTTTCGATTTGTATTCGGACCGCGGCAAGGTCTGCGGCGCCACGAAGCGAAGCTCCGCGGTGAAGAGCAGCGTGCTGCGGATCTCTTTCGCGATCGCCTCGGCGAGCGTCGCATCGCCCTCCACCACGACCGGGAGCGGCGGGTCCTGCTTCACGCCGCGGCGCCTGGGCCGAATCTGGATCGCGCCGGTGACGCCCGGCTGAAAGCGCGCCACCACCTCGCGCACCGCCGAGGGAAACACGTTCACGCCGCGCACGATCAGCATGTCGTCGGTACGGCCGATGCAGCGCGTGCGCAGCGCGCTCCTGCCGCAAGAACATCGGGAAACCCAGACCCGCACATGATCGCGACTGCGGAAGCGCAACAGCGGCGCCGCCTCGCGCCGCAGATGGGTGTAGACAAGCTCGCCTGTTGCCTCATCTTTCAATTCAACTGTTTTTCCTGAATTCGGATCGATCAGCTCGACATGGATGACGCCTTCGCCGGAGAAGTGCATGCCGGCCTGCGCCTCGCATTCGCCCCACAGCGAGGCAGCGATATCGCCGATGCCCATGATCTCGTAGACCTTCGCTCCGTATGCAGCTTCGAGCTTGCGGCGGAAGCTCTCCTCGCCGCCACCCGGCTCGCCGCCAACGATGATTCTTTCCAGACCGGTAACGTCAAAACCCTTCTGCGCGGCGGTTTCGGCGATGTGCATGGCGTACGACGGCGTGCAGGCTAGACCTTGCGGCTTCAACCGCTGCAGGGCAGTCAGCACGCGCTCGGTGTTGCCGGTGCCCACTGGAATATGCACCACGCCGATCGCCTCGAACGCCGTAAGCGACGCGCCGGCGACGAATGGCCCGGCGCCCAAGGTCGTGACCACCCGCTCGCCCGCCTTCAGCCCATTCTTCGAGTAGGTATCGCGCCCGATCTCGCGCCAGTCGTCGACGTCGTTTTTCGTCAGCGGAATGTAGAGCGGCGTGCCGCTGGTCCCGCTGGTGGAGTAAATGCGCGCCGCCTGCGAGATGTCGATCGCTGCGTGTGCCCCGAGCGGCGGATGCTCGGCCTGGCTTTGTCTGAGCTCGTCCTTCTCGGTGAAGGGCAGCGCGGCGATGTTCTCAATGCCGCCGACCGCGTCGGGCGAATCGTAGCCGGCGGCGCGCAGCTTGTCCCGATAGAAGGCCGAATGCGCAAACAGCCGCTCGATCTGCCTACGGTAGGTTACCGACATAAATCACTAACATACCGCACCGCTGGGCGCCGCGGGTGCGCGAGGACTTCAGCGCGATAGAGTACGCTGCCGCCGAGCGGACCCGCTAACCAATCTTTGCCGGGGTATTTTTCTCGCTGAGGCGCTTGATCAGGCCGTCGATGCCCGACTGCTTGACGATGGCGTCGAACTCCGAGCGGTAGGTCAGCACCAGGCTCACGCCCTCGACGACGATGTCGTAGATCTTCCAGCCCTCGTCGGTCTTGCGCATCACGTAGTCGACCGGCAGCGGCTTGCCGCCGGCGCGGATGTACTGGTTGTGCACCGTGACCTCGGTATCACCCGGCTTCATGCGCACCGGCTGCACCTTCATCGTCTGGCCCTCGTAGGCCGAGATGGCGCTGGAATAGGTGCGCACCATCATCTTGCGGAACTCCTCCACCAGCCTCTTCTTCTGCTCGGGCGTCGCCTGCGCCCAGGCGCGGCCGACCGCGAGGCGCGTCGCCTCCTCGAAGTCGATGTGCGGCAGCACCTTCTCCTCGGCGAGCTTGAGCGCCTTCTGCTTGTCGCCGGCGGCGAGCTGCTTGTCGCTCTTGATTGCGTCGAGCACGTCCTGCGTCACTTTCTTGACCAGCTCTTCCGGCCCGAGGTCCTGTTGTGCGCGGACCGGGAGGGCGACGGCCATCAGACAGGCAAAAATCGCGATCAGGATTTTCATGCAGTCGCTCTCTCCTTCGCGTTGTTCCCCTTGAACATGCTTGGCTCGAGGCAGTGGCGTTCCAGGAGCCGGTAGAACTCGGTGCGGTTGCGTCCGGCAAGGCGCGCCGCCTTGGTGACGTTGCCCCCG
>Ga0209220_1000048_pt1 | contig 66839 bp, 65 predicted proteins | sample BlaSpr_A8_OM3_M3_FD_187984 | JGI IMG/M metagenome (GOLD analysis project Ga0209220, IMG submission 187984) | Forest soil microbial communities from Thunder Bay, Ontario, Canada - Black Spruce, Ontario site 2_A8_OM3_M3 (SPAdes) (version 2) | ecosystem: Environmental > Terrestrial > Soil > Boreal... | reverse complement strand
GCGCACGAAAATCGCCTATGACGCCCTCGTCAACGGGGTCGCCGACTCGAGCGGCTCCATAGACGCGGGGCTAGCGGCGGCGTACGCAGGCGGCGAAACCGATGAGTTCGTACGTCCGGTTATCATCGGACCTGCCCAGCCTATCGTGAAAGACGGCGATGCCTGTTTGTTCTTCAATTTCAGGCCGGATCGGGCGCGTCAGCTCACGAGGGCCTTTTCCGATCCTGAGTTCGCCGAGTTTCCGGTCAGGCGTTTTACTGATTTTGTCTTCGCGCTCATGACCTTGTACGATGTGACCTTTCCCAACCCGGTGATGTACGGCAAGATCCTCGAACGCTGGACGCTTGGCGAAGTCGTTGCCGACGCAGGCCTGGCTCAGCTTCGCCTCGCGGAAACCGAGAAGTACGCGCACGTCACCTATTTTTTTTCCGGCGGACGCGAAGAGCCTTTTCCCGGCGAAGAGCGCATTCTCGTGCCGTCGGCGCGTGAGATCGGCACCTACGACAAGAAACCGGAAATGCGCGCGCGAGAGATCACCGAGAAAGCGCTCAGGGCGATCGGCTCGGGCGAGTTTCCTCTAATCGTCATGAATCTTGCCAATCCCGATATGGTCGGGCACACCGGAAAGTGGCAGGCGATCATCGCCGCGCTCGAAGTCGTCGATGAATGTATGGGCCGTTTGGAAACGGCCTCGTTAAAGGCTGATGCTGTCTTGCTGGTCACGGCGGACCATGGCAATGCCGAACAAAAGATCGATTTGGCAACAGGCAAAGAGTTGACCGCACATACCTGTAACCCCGTGCCGCTTATAGCTGTCAGCGCGCAGCCCGAAGTCGCATTGACCGGAGGCGGCAAACTCGCCGACGTCGCCCCTTCCATCTGCCAGTTACTCAATCTCCCGCAACCGGCTTCAATGACGGGCCGGAGCCTGCTGGCGCAACCCGCGGTGAAACCTTAGCGAGCGCACCCGGCGCCGCCGAAAGAAGCGCGCATCGGGTCGCACGTTCACAACTCGCTCATAATTTGGTAGCCAAGCCGGCCAACTAACGCCGTTAGCGTAGCCTCCACAATTCATTGGAGGCTTCGTCATCATGGATGCTCCCGACTCATTGTCCAGCGCGGCCGCAGGCATGCGTCTGCAAGCCGGGCGTCTCTCGCTTATCGCGCAAAATCTCGCCAACGCTTCTACGCCCGGGTTCCATGCCCGTCTTGAAGCCGCCGGCGATCTCGAAAATAGCTCGCACAGGGCTGTTAACGCAAGCCGCGCGGAAGGCACCGTTCGCCGAACGGATGTCGACACCGATCTTGCGCTGGTCGGCAGCGGCTATTTTTCTGTCGCAGCTCCGGAAGGGGTGCGTTACACGCGAGACGGCCGCATGACGCGTGACGCTGCCGGCTTCTTGTGCGACAGCAACGGCTATCGCGTCTTGGGCGCTCTTGGCCCAGTCCGCTTTGCGCCCGGCACTTCGATCGTAGCAGATGGGCGAGTGCGCTTCGCGGGAAAAATCGTCGACCGCTTGCGGCTCGTCGACCCCACTTCGGCCCGCTTCGACGGCGGTTATGCCCTAGCGGCGCCCGGCGCGAGGCTGGAACGCGCGACGGCCCGAGTGCAACAGGGGCACTTGGAAGACTCAAGCGTCGACGCGATCGCTGAAATGAGCGCGCTTATCGCCGCGCAACGCTCGTTTGAGGCCAATCAAAAATCCGTCCAGCGGGTTGACGAAACGTTGAAGCGTGCGGCTAACGACGTCGCCCGCGCGCGTTCATGAATCGCACGCTCGCGGTCGCGGCGGCGGGTATGGCCACGCAGCAAGCATTGCTCGACACGATAACCGCCAATCTCGCCAATGTCGACGTGCCCGGCTTCAGGGTGAACCGCAGCGACTTCGCGCCTTTCATAGCTGCTGACGGAACTGCCTTTGCGCCACAGGGCCAGCCCGCGCGCCGGTTGTTCGGACAAGGGCGGCTCGACTTCACCGACAATCCGAACGACCTAGCCATCGAAGGCGCTGGATTCTTCGTCGTGCGCAATTCACGCGGGTTGTGCGGATACACCCGTGCCGGAAATTTCACGCCCGATGCCTCCGGCAGACTTCGTTTGCCGAATGGCGCGACGCTGGAGGGCGTTCGCTTACCGCGTGCTTCGACGTCATTCAGCATAGACGAACATGGACGGTTGTTTGCCCAAGTGGCGGCCCGTCGCGTCGATGTCGGCGCCGGCCACATCAAGCTGGCAAATTTTCCTAATCCGTCGGGGTTGAGGCTCGATGCCGACGGCATTTTTTACCCCACCGCGGATTCGGGCAGAGCATTCGTCGGGTCGCCGGGCGGCGCGGTGGGGCACATCAAGCAACGCACGCTCGAGCGGGCGAACATCAGCGTCGTCTCAGCGATGATGGCGGTGCTGGGCGCGCAGCGTGCTTACGAGGCTAATGCGAAGGCTCTGCAAGCGGGCGACGAGATGCTGCGCTTGGCGAATAATCTGGAGCGCTCGTGACGCCCCCGACTGCGTTAGAGCACGTGTGCAGCCAATTCGAAGCGGTGTTGCTCCAATCGCTGTGGCCTCGCGGACTGCGATCCACTTTTGCAGACGATGAGAACGACTTGTCCGGTGCCGCCTTGGGCGCGGCAGCGACTTTGGACGGCATCTTCGCTGAGGCGTTCGCTGACGCTATGGAACATGCGGGCGGGCTGGGCCTCGGGTCCGAGCTTGCGCGAAAACTCTCCGGATGGGCGAGATGATCGCGCCGCAAGAAACCTGCTTGGAGCTGGCGGCACGGACGTTTGCGGCGTCACGAAGTGCGTGCGATCGTGAGCGCGTGCGCGAGGCAGCTCTTCCGCTCGTGCGCCGTATCGCGGCCGGCGTCTTACGCCGCTTGCCGACGCACTTCACGACCGACGATCTCATCGGCGATGGTTGCGTGGGTTTGCTGCGCGCCGTCGATCGCTTCAATCCCAGTCACGGCATTTTGTTCGAAGCTTGGGCCGCTCGTATCGTGCGCGGCGCGATGCTCAACGGATTGCGGCGTATGGATGTCATCCCCGAGCGGGTTCGCCGTGACGCGCGCACTCTCGACGCGGCGCGCTGGCGTATCGCGCAACGCGATGGAGCGGCACCCAGCGACTGCGCGGCTGCTGAAAACGCGGGCTTGAATATTCGCAAGCTGGATGCAGTCTTGCTGGCACTGCGCCGTGCCGTGCCGGTATCGCTGGATGCGCCGCTGCCGCACAACGAGCAATCGACCACCGTCGGCGACCGCGTGGCTTCCGACTGCGTAGACCCGGCGCAATGCGCCGTACAGCACTCGGTGCGCGCCGCAGTGGCTCGGGCCGTTCGCACGCTGCCGCCGCGCGAACAGATGATCATCGCGGCCTTCTATGCGGGTGAGAACACGTTTCGCGCGATCGGCGGACGTCTCGGTATCAGCAAACAGCGGGTGTCGCAGATACACGGTCGAGCAATCAGCACGTTGCGATCGCGCCTTGGGCAGCGCCCAGACGCATGACGGTAGGAGCGTCGGGAACTGCGAACGAGATCACAGCGCTCGAGTCTGCGCACAATACGCCGGCGATACCTATCCTCAATCAAACCGCGCTCGGTGTGGTCGTGGCCGGCACGCTCAACGGCGACGTCATCATCCTAAGCCCGCAGGCATTGGCCATCGTGTGGGCGGGTGTCTTCGTTCACGCGCTCGTGTTGCGCGGCCTCGAGTCGGTGCGAAAAACGCTCGCGCTGAGCGGCGCGAGGACGGTCGTCTTGGACTATGGGATCTACCGGGTGCGCTAAAGCTGGGCGCCGGCTAGTTCATGACGGCATTTTTCATGCCGGGCTGCGCATCATCGATCAGTTCGAGTTGACGGCTGAGAAAATTTCGCAGATCGTGGCGGGCTGCGGCAGCTTTATCGAGCACGCGTTGTAAATCGGCTTTAGCTTCCGAGATCTGCTGCTTGACGCTCTGCAGCTCCTTATCCACGTCCATCTTGGCATGTTGCTTGATGAGGTCGACTTCTTTGTGCGCCGAGGCCTTGAGCTCATCAGCAGTGCGCTGCGCCAGCACGAGCGTGCTGCGCAAACTGTCTTCCATCGCTTTGAAGTGCGAAACTTTTTCTTGCAGTTCCGATACCTGCGTTTCCAAGCGGGTACGTTCCTCGATACCCGCTTCCAGCGTCTCGATGACTTCGTCGAGAAACTGGTCGACATCCTCACGCGCGTAGCCTTGAATCGCTTTCTTGAACTCTTTGTGTTGGATATCGACCGGCGTGATCTTCACGGCTGCTAGTAACCTTCGTAGCCGGCTGCGGCAGCGGTCACGTCACCGTCAAGCGCACTCACGGGGACGTTCGCCGGCACGAAGAGGTAGATGCTCTCGCCCAATCGCTGCATCTTGCCGTCGATCGTGTAGACGACGCCGCTCAAAAAGTCGACGATGCGTTGCGACAAGGCGCGGTCTGCGCCGACCAGATTCACAACGATGTGCCTCGCCGCCCGCAGATTATCTGCGATCTCGGTGACCTGATCGTAACGCCTCGGATGGAAGATAGAAACGCCACGGCAACGGCCCGCCTTGTCCGGGAACTGCAGGACGTTCTTGCGCGGCGCCTCCTCTGGAGTGAGATCCTCGAATTCGTCGTCATCCTCAACCCGTAGGAAATTGCTGATTTTCGACCACATGCCCATTCTCGCTATCCTTCCCGCATCGACGCAGTCTGCGATTGATGGTTGACCGACTTGTTGGGGCGCTGCCCGAAAAGCGCCGTGCCCAAGCGCAGCGTCGTCGCTCCGGCCCGCACGGCGGCATCCATGTCGCCGCTCATTCCTATAGAAAGCATACGTATGTCCGGGTTGCTTTGTTGCAATGTCTCGTAGAGTTCGCGAGCGCGACTGAACGCCTCACCGGCCTGCCCGGGATCCTGCGGACCGATGGCCATGAGGCCGCGCAATCGCAGGTGTTTGAAGGCTGCCAGCTGCGCGGCGAGTTGTGGGATTTGTTGTGTCGAAACGCCCTGCCGGTCGTCGGCCGCAACGTTGGCCTGGATGAGAACGTCAAGCACTTTGCCGCTCGCCGCGGCGCCGGCGTCGAGCCCTGCGGCCACGGCAGCATCCTCGACGGTTTGCACCACGTCGAAGAGCGATGCGATGCGGCGTGCTTTGTTGCGTTGAACGCGGCCGATGAAGTGGCGCCGGACCGGGAACAGCGGCCAAGCGGCTTGAGGAAATTTTGCCGCTGCCTCTTGAAAATAGTTTTCGCCTATGTCCGTGAGTCCCGCTGCGAACGCCGCGTTGATCGCCTCCGCTCCGAAGCCTTTGGTGACCGCTACGATGGTGATGTCGGTCGCCTGTCTTGTGCTGTCCGCAAGAGCTCGCGCGATCTGCGCCCGAACCGCGTCGAGCGCCAAGCGCACACGCACACCATCGATGGCCGTCTCGGCTTTCGACATGCGAACCTTTCCGATGATTTTCCTATTTATCCTTTGCGGTCGGCTGCGAACGCGCTTAATTGTTGGTCATGCCACGCGGCGAATCGACCTTCCACGATCGCGCAGCGTGCCGCGCGCGTGAGTTGCACGAGGAACGCGATATTGTGAATGCTCACCAGCCGCGCCGCGAGTGTTTCGCCGGCGCGAAAGCAGTGCGCGAGGTACGCTCGCGAAAATTGACGGCAGCAGAGACATGTGCATTGCTCATCCAGCGGCCGGAGGTCGCGGGCATTCGCCGCATTGCGAAGATTTAACCGGCCTGATGACGTCAGCGCCAAGGCATGCCGGGCGCAGCGTGTTGGATAAACAGAGTCGAACATGTCAACTCCGACAGCAATGCACTCGATTATGTCTTCCGGCGTCCCCACGCCCATGAGGTAGCGGGGCTTTTCCTGTGGGAGTTCCTCACAGCACACCGCCGCCATTGCGATGCCGTCAGTCCTTGGCTCGCCGACCCATAAGCCGCCGATCGCATAGCCCGCAAAGTCCAGCGCTCGCAGCGCCCGGCACTGCATACGGCGTAAGGGCTCGTACGTCGAGCCTTGCGCGATCGCGAAGGTTAGTTGCACGGACGGAGTGAGGGCAGCACGAGCACGCTCGGCCCAGCGCAGCGTTCGCTCCGCAGACTGACGCGCTTGCGCTTCGTCAATGCCCGCCGGCGCGCAGTCGTCAAGGACCATCGCGATGTCGCTGGCCAACGCCGCTTGTAGCGCCACGACCGACTCCGGCGTGAAACTGTGCCGCGATCCGTCGAGGTGCGAAGCGAAATGGTAGCCTTCATCGTCCACCCGCGACAGCCGCGCGAGTGAAAAGACTTGAAATCCTCCACTATCGGTGAGGATCGAGCCACGCCAGCCCATGAACGCATGCAGTCCGCCCGCGGCCGCGATGAGCGGCGCACCAGGACGCAGATATAGATGATAGGCGTTGGCCAGCGCGATCTGCACGCCGGCTGCGGTCAGTTCGTCGGGCGAGACTCCTTTTACCGAACCTTGCGTGCCGACCGGCATGAAGACCGGCGTCTCGATATCCCCATGCGCGGTGTGCAGCCGTCCGGCGCGCGCGAGCCCGCCGCGACTCTCGAGCGTCAGCGCTGTCATCGCTGCGAAGATGCGCGCAAGCGCGCGATCAATTCGGCGAAATCAGCCGGCCATGGAGCCGCGAAGTGCAGCGGCTGCCCGTTTATGGGATGATCGAAATCGAGCTCGGCAGCGTGCAACGCCTGGCGCCGCATACCAAAGCTAGGCGCGTCCGGCGCATAGGTCGCATCGGCGACGATGGGGTGGCCGATCGCCGCCGCGTGCACGCGGATCTGGTGGGTACGACCGGTCTCGAGCTCGAGACGCAGAAGCGCGGCGTTGCCGAAGGCTTCCTGTACCGCGTAATGCGTCACCGCACGACGGCCGTCTTCGCGTACCGCGAATTTCGTACGCGCTTCCGGGTCCCGCCCGATCGGCGCGTCGATGATTCCGCGCGCGTTTGCCGGTACTCCCACGACGGCTGCATCATAGCGGCGCTTGACGCGCCGCTGCGCTAACGCTTGCGACAGCGCCAGCATAGCTCGCTCCGACTTCGCGACCACGAGCAGCCCCGACGTGTCCTTATCGAGGCGATGCACGATGCCGGGGCGTCGCACGCCGTTGATCGCCGGCAGCGATCCGAGTTTCGCCAGCAGCGCGTTGACTAATGTGCCGTCAGGCGTGCCGCGCGCCGGATGTGTCGCCATGCCGGGCGGCTTGTCGACAACGCAAAAATCCGCTTCATCGTGGACAATGCGAATAGGGATGTCTTGGGGACGCGCGCTTGCCTCCCGTGGCGGCAAAGCCGCGACCCGTATGCGATTGCCCGCTGCGACGATGAACGACGGCTTGACCGGCCGCCCATCAACGGTTATGCCGCCGGACTTGATAAGCTCGGCGCAGGCGTTCCGCGAGCGGTCGAGCCTGCGCGCGAGCGCGACATCGAGTCGGCTGCCCACATCCTCTGGTGCCGCAGAAAACTCTGCGTTCGCTTCATTCGTCGGCAAGAGCGGTCTGCACGCTCGCAGCGGGTTGACGTCTTTCGTGAGCGAGCATCTGCACGAGCAAGAGTAGGACGCCGACGGTGATCGCGGAGTCCGCCACATTGAACACCGGCCAGACGCGCAGATCGATGAAGTCGTGCACGTAGCCGAAGTGCAAGCGATCGATGATATTGCCGACCGCGCCGCCGAATATCAGCGCAAACGCCACGTGAACGAACGGTGTCGCGCCTTCCTTTCGATACCAAAGGTAAAAGCCGACGAGCACGAGCGCAGCACTGGCTGTCAACAGCAGCGGGTGCGTGCCAAATAAACCAAAAGCCCCGTGGTAGTTCTGGACGTACGTGAGATAGAGCACGTGCGAAATGACGATGCGGCTTTCGCCGGGAAGAAAATGAGCCGCTACGGCGTGCTTGCTGATCTGATCCGCGATGACGATGAGCGCGGCGATGAGTGCCAGCATGAGAGTTCGCATAAATCTTATTGCGTGTGCAGCAGGCGCAAAAATTCCTGGAAAAAGAGGCTGATGCCGGGCAGGCGTGTGGCGATGATCTGATCGATGATCCAGATGACGAGCGACACGAGCAGCGTGGCGCCGAGGATTGTGCCCAGTCCGCGCGCGAGGCCCGCGAGAAAATTCAACCACAAGAGACGGCCGGGCCGCTGCAAGAGGCCCAGATAGTCTCCCAGATTCATCCGCTCGACGATTTTTGCGATGCGATCGATCTCACGCGCGAGCGCCCGTAGCTCTTCGGCTGAGTTCGTGTTGAGTTCCTTATCCGGCTCGGGCCGCCGCGCGAACATCAGCGCGGGCCTTGTCCTACGATGTTATGGACCGCTTGGATAACGATGTGCACGAAGCGCACGAGATGGTACAGAACGGAGTTCTGGCCGGCGTGCGCGCCTAAGCCCAAGACGGCAAAACCCAGCAAAGCCGCAACAGCTCCCACGACCGCTCCGCCGAAGAAGTTGCCGATGAAGATCCGCAACGGGCTCGCGTAGTAGCGCGCCGCCGGGCGGACGCCAAGGCGCAACAAGACTCGCTTGAGCTCGTGAATTCGCTCCGCGTCGCGCCTGATGTCAATCATGTCTGCTTGGTCTTCCATCAAGATCGCTCACGCCGCCAAGCTTTCGATCGTTTCGCCGGTGATATATGATATATAGACGGGCACGAGCGGCAAAACGCAGGGCGATATGAACGACACCAAACCCGCGATAAATATCGCGCCTAGTGAGAGAACATCACCGGAAGCTTCCGGTCCGGTACCGACATTTGCCAAAGCCGGAAACGTTTTATAGATCCATCCCGTAAATCGCAAAAACGAATTGGTGACGAGTATCAAACCCATTGCGATAACGATGAGGCCGGCAAAAATTTCAATCACCGGCAGAAAACGCTTGATCCGGTTGAGCAGCGGCAGGACGTACTCTAAAGCAAGCGACGTGAGCAGAAACGGCACCGCCAAGCCCATCGAGTAAATGAATAATTCGCCCGTGCCGGCGGCAACGGTTTTCGATTCGCTGGCGTGTGCGAGCACAGCTGCGAGAATGGGGCCGATGCACGGCGACCAGCCGGCCGCGAATCCGACGCCGACCAGGAACGAGCCGGCGTAGCCGACGCCTGAACGGCGAAAACGCAGCCGCTTGTCCATCGCCAGGAACGGCAAACGGAACAGGCCCAGCATGTTGAGGCCAAGAACGATGACGACGGCGCCCAGAACACGGGTTATGATGATCCGGTATTCTGCAAATACCTGACCGAGTGCGCTCGCGGTGGCTCCGGCGACGATAAAGACAAGCGTAAAGCCGGCGATAAAGATCAAAGAGTGGATGACGACATCCCGACGCGAGAAACGTGCGGGTTTCATGCGCCGGTACAATCCGTTGTCGCTCGGGCAGTGATCAAACCTATAAGCCTTCCGGGAGTGTTGAGGAGATCAGTGTGCACCTTGTCGTAGCGTTAGCCGCTCCTCACTGGTTCAATTATCCGCATATCGATCCGGTTGCGTTCCATATCGGGCGGCTGGCTATCCGGTGGTATGGGTTGAGCTACCTTTTCGGCGCTATTCTCGTGTACCTCCAGCTTCAGAGCCCACGCAGCCGCGAACGCACAGGAATGACGATCGATCAAGCACAGGAATTTGTCGTCTACGCCATGATCGGCGTGATCATCGGCGGGCGGTTGCTGTTTGTGATTGCGGACATGCTCACGCCCGAAAGTGCCGGCGGCCACGCAGCCTCATATTATTTTCAGCACCCGCTGGAGTTCATCAGCATTTGGCACGGGGGCATGGCTTTCCACGGCGGCTTTGTCGGTGCGCTAGTCGGCATGTGGCTGTTCACGCGCCGCAATCATCTTTCGTTTCTTCGCATCGCCGACGAAACCGCGCTGTGGATTCCGGTGGCAGTCGCGCTCACTCGGGTCACCAATTTCATCAATGGCGAACTGCCGGGCCGCGTCACCACCGCACCAGTCGGATTCTTGTTCCCCGATTTTCCCGGTTATCGCTATCCCTCTCAGCTCTTCGAGGCCGCCGGCATGCTCGTGATCGTGCTACCGATGTTATGGTTCTTGCACGGCAGGCGCGATCGCCGAGACGGTTTGATTTTTTGGGGATTTATTGCGGCCTATGGCGCCGTACGGACCATCGTTGAATTTTATCGCGAACCAGGGATCGTGCTGTTCGGACTCACTGCCGCGCAATATCTCACCCTGGCGATGCTCGTGGTTGGTATCGTGATGATGTGGCGAGTGCAACAAGCGCCGCGTGAAGCTCAACGAACAACGACCTCGGGGCGCGTCGTAGGGAAAGTCTAACTCGCTCGGGCGATCGAAATCCTAGGACCGTCCGCGGTCTCGGTTTGGAAATCTGGTGTGAAGGGCGCGCCATTGACCGCCTTGGCGAGCGTCTCGCCTGCGATATAGTCGCGCCATTGTGTTAGGGCGTCCGCGTAGTCGCCTTGGACATCTATTTGAAGCAGGATGCGGTCGCTGACGTCCATGCCGGCTTGCTTGCGCGCCTCTTGCACCGCGCGGACGATTTCGCGTGCAAGCCCTTCCAACATCAGTGGACGCTCGACTCGCGTGTCTAAGGCCACGAGCATGCCGCCATCTTCTGCGAAGGCATAACCGTGTGCCGATTTGCTATCGACGAGCACGTCATCGGGGTTCAGCAAAAAGGTCTGCCCATCGTTGGCGACTTCAAACTGGTTGCCGTTTGCGACCGCCGCCGCCACGGTCCGCGGGTCCGCCGCCGCTAAGGCAGCGCGAACTTTACCGAGCTCTTTTCCAAAACGTGGCCCCAGCCGTGGCAAATTCGGACGCAGCCCGTATTCGATGAATTTCGCGTCCAAACCGACGACATCCAGTGCTTTGACATTCAGTTCGTCCAACACCAAAGATTCGAACCGCCGCAGCGCCGCTTCGTCAGCCGCAGAACGCAAGCGCACGAAGGCGCGGCTCAATGGCTGTCGCGTTTTTATTTTGGCGGATGCCCGTGCTTGGCGCCCCAGATCAACGACCCGCCGCGCAACATCCATCGCAGCCAGCAGGTCTTCATCGACGGCGTCTGCGTCCGCTAAAGGCCAACGTGCCAAATGCACGCTTTCCGCAGCACTCGGGTCTACTGCAGCGACGAGGGTCTGGTAGAGTGACTCCGCCAGGAACGGTGTGAACGGGGCGAGCAACAGCGTGACACGTGTGAGAGTCTCGTACAGCGTGCGATATGCGGCACGCTTGTCAGGTGTCATCGCGCCGCCCCAAAAACGGCCGCGCGAAAGCCGTACGTACCAATTGGAAAGATCGTCGACAAAGCGCTCTATCGCTCGCCCTGCATTTTGTGCGTCGTAGTTTTCCAGTGCGACAGTGACATCTCGGGTCAAACGCTGTAGCGATCCTACCGCCCAGCGGTCCATATCGCTGCGCTCCGCAAGAGCGACGTCTTCCGGCACGCCGAGATCGTCAGCGATCGCGTACATCGTGAAGAACTTTGCTGTGTTCCATAACGTCCGCACCAGGCGGTGCGATCCATCTTCCACCAGCTCGACCGACACTCGCTTGGCTTCGCCGGGCGGACTGCCGGTGAAGAAATACCAGCGCAGCGCGTCCGCGCCCAGCGCATCGAAAATCAAAGATGGATCAACCGCGTTGCCCCGGCTTTTGCTCATCTTCTCGCCGGCAGCGTCGACGACATGGCCAAGACAAATCACATTCTTGTATGCGGGCGAATCGAAGAGCATCGTTGCGATTGCGTGCAAGCTGTAGAACCAGCCCCGGGTTTGGTCCACCGCTTCTGCGATGAAGTCGGCAGGGAAACTTTCCGTGAACAGCTCGACGTTCTCAAAAGGATAGTGAAATTGAGCGTAGGGCATGGAACCCGAATCAAACCATGCATCTAAGACCTCAGGCACGCGTCGGTATTCTCGGCCCTCATGCTGGAGGACGATCTCGTCGATGTCAGGCCGGTGCAAGTCCAGCCCGGATAGATCGCGGCCCGCCAACTCAGCAAGTTCGGCTACACTGCCGACGCACAGGAAATTTTCGCCGTCCGTCCACAGCGGCATGGGCGTGCCCCAGAAGCGTTCGCGGGAAATCGCCCAATCAACGTTGTTTTCCAGCCAGTTCCCAAATCGTCCGTGCTTTATCGTTTCCGGTACCCAGTTGATTTTTTCGTTGTTTGCGAGCAGATCTTGTTTGAACGCGGTCGTGCGGATGAACCACGCCGTCTTTGCGATGTACAAGAGCGGGTCGCCGGTGCGCCAGCCGAAGGGATAGTTGTGGCGGTATGTTTCCGCACGGAACATCAATCCGCGGCTCTTCAGATCCCGCATGATCGGCTTGTCGGCGTCTTTGAAGAACATGCCGGCCGCGACCGACACTTCGGGCACGACGTGGCCATCATAACCAACGCTGTAGTAAATCGGAAGATCCTTGGCTTTGCCCAGCGCCAGGTCGTCGGGACCGTAGGCGGGCGCGACGTGCACGACGCCTGTGCCATCCTCAGTCGTCACAAAGGCGGCCGGGATCACGTAGTAGCGGTCCTGCTCGCTGCGGCAATAATCATAGAGCGGTTCGTAGCGCGTGCCCGCCAGCTCTGAACCCTTGACGGTGCGCATGACCGTCACAGGCTCATCGCGGAAAACTTTTGCCACGAGCGGTTGCGCGACGATGAGCCGCTCGTCGCCCGCTGCTACCACACTATAGTCAACGTCTGGATGAACGGCCAAGGCCATATTAGCTGGTAGCGTCCACGGCGTCGTGGTCCAGGCCAGCAGCGACGTGGTGGGGTCGTCCTTCAGCCGAAAGCGCACGTACACCGACGGATCGTCGACCTCGCGATAGCCCTGAGCCACTTCGTGATCCGAGAGGGTTGCGCCGATGCGTGGATCGTACGGCACCGACTTGTAATCTTGCACGACCAGGCCGCGATCCCAAAGCTGCTTGAAAAGCCACCAAACGGTTTCTATGTACGCGTTGCTCAGCGTGTAATACGCATCGTTCAGATCTACCCAATAACCCATGCGCTCGGTGAGCTGATTCCAATCAGAAATATAGCGGTATACGCTCTCGCGGCAACGGCGCGTGAATTCGGCGACGCCGATTTCTTTTTCGATGCGGCTCTTGTCGAGGATGCCGAGTTCTTTTTCTATCTCGTGCTCGACCGGCAGCCCGTGCGTGTCCCAGCCGGCTTTGCGGCGCACGAAGTGACCGCGCATCGTCCAAAAGCGCGGAAAAAGATCTTTGAAGGCGCGGGCAAGGACGTGGTGGACGCCCGGCCGCCCGTTAGCGGTCGGCGGCCCCTCGTAAAAAGTATAGCGCGGCCCGTCTTTCGTTTGCTCGAGGGTACGTTCGAAGATCTTGTGCTCACGCCAAAACTGCAGTACTGACGTTTCGCGCTTGGCCGCGTCGGGTTGATCGCCAAGCGCCGGAAACCGCAGGCTCTTCTTTATCATGCTCGCGGCGATCGGGCCTTCCTGCGTTCGTGCAGAGCGCGAAAGATCGATTCTTGCGACACGATGCCGATGAGCTCCCCATTTTCAAACACCGGGATTTCGTTGAGATTCAAATCGTGGAGTTTTCCTAAAGCTTTGCGCGCGTTCGCGTCCGGACTCAAGGCGGCGGCATTTGCTATCGGCGTCATGACCGCGCTGATCGGCATTTGATTCCAAAGCGTCAGCGGCAGCCCTGCGGTTTGGCGCACGTCTGCTAAACCCACCAATGTCCCTTCGCTGACGACTGGATACGCTGCACCCGGCGCTCCCGCGATCTCGCCGATGAACGTCGCGACGGAGGTCGATGCCGGCACGGTGATGAGTACGTGCAGCATGCACTCGCGCACGGTCATGGACTCCAAGATCAGGTCGACATTCGCGCGTTGCGCGCTCGTTATCGCGGCCTGAGCGAGAAATGTGGCGATGACGATCCACCACACGCCTCGTACCGTGTGCTCGCTGAACACGAAGTACAAACCAGCGGCGGCCAAACCTAACGCGACGACAAAACTGATGCGGCTCGCGATGCCCGTTGCCCGCGCTTGGCTGCGCTGTGCCATCCACAGAGCGGCGCGTAAGATGCGACCGCCGTCGCTTGGAAAGGCGGGCAGCAGATTGAAAATTGCCAATGCCCCGTTTGCAAAGGCCAAAAAGAAGCACAGGGTGTACGCCCATAGCAAATGCAGCGAGCCTGCCGCGACCGCCAGCGCTCCAAAAATAACGGCCAGTACCAGACTCAAGAGCGGTCCAGCTGCCGCCATGCGCATTTCATCGAGCGGCAAGGCCGGCTCACGCAGAATCGTGGCGACCCCGCCGAACAGAAACAATGTGATGCCGCCGATGGGTATTCCCAGCCGTTTGGCTACCAGGGCGTGCGCAAATTCATGCGCGATGACGCTCGCAAAGATAATCAGAGATGCGATGAGGCCGAGGACGGCGGTGCTGGCAGCGTTGAGCTCAGGCGAAATGGCACGCGCCAGGGTAGTGGCCGACCAAGCGAACAAAGCATAGATGATAAGCCAGCTTGGATGGACCGCAACTTCAATGCCCGCGATACGGCCAAGCTTCCAAGTCCAACGAAAACGCATATGTTTAGGTTGTTTCCGGCGTCAGGATACTGCACCCTCTACCACTGTGCTCAGCCAATCAAAGGATTGAGCAGCCCTCGCTGCGATCGGTTTCACTGCTTCGGCAAGTGCCGCTGCCAGCGACTCACGCTCGGACCACAAGCGCATGACGAGCGCCGCCGCAGCGGCGGCTCCCAACGGAGGCAACGGATAGCCCAGGCTTTCAACGAGTGCAGAAACTTTGGGATCGTACGCGATCGCCAAGAATGGCACGCCCAAGCGCGCTGCTAATATGAGCGCATGCAAGCGCATGGCAACCACAGCGCTGCAGCGCCGGAAGAGCGCGCTCATTGCGGCCACGCTGTAGTTGCCGTTGAGCAGCACCGGCGCGCTTTTGCAACGTCGGATGATGGACACGGCGGCTTCAACGTCCATCGGGCGTTGAAACGGAATGAGAACGACTTGCACGCCGTAACGCGCCGCGAACAGGTCGATTGCTTCTGCAATCTCATCCGCCATGCGGTCGAGCACACGCGACGGCCGCACGACGACGGCGACGAGCGTCGCATCGGGCGCGATGCCCTCATCCACAAAGCCGCGCTCGCTTTCCAAGCCCGCGATATCCGGCGCTAAGAAAACGGGATCTGCCCCCAGACGAACGTCTACCTTAGGCAAGAGACTAGCGAGCAGCGTTGCGCTTTGGGAATCGCGGACGATTGCCAGATCTACTTCGGCGCAACTGCGCCGCACGATCTGCTTTGCAGTGAAGCTGAGCGGACCTATCCCCTGGTCAAAGATCACCGCAGTGCGCCCGGCACGTTTAGCTTCGTGCAACAGCCCTGCATAATAGAACAGGCTGCGCAGACTCGTGCTGCTCTGGAGCAAGCCGCCGCCGCCGCTCACAAAAACGTTGCAACGGGCCACCTCCACGCGAAACGCAGAAACAGAGGTCCGTGAAATCGCATCGACGCCGTACGTGCGCGCGGTTTCGCTCGGCTTGGCCGACAACACGCACAGCGTGTCTTGAGGACGCATTTTTCGCCATTGACTGCTAAAGATTTCCAAAATCGCGTCGTCGCCGAAATTGTCAAAACCGTAATAACCGGAAAGCAGCAGCCGCGCTGCGCTCATGACGTCCGCGCTGCAGATTTTTGCCGGCGCAACAGCCGATATATAAACTGCAGCGCGACACCAATGGCAGTACCGAAAACCAGGCCGTTGAAGATGCGCAAAGCGGCCACCAGCAGCGGTGTGTGGATGTGGCTGAAAGTATCGAGCACGTCTGCGAGACCGATGGCGGCTGCAATGACGATGAGCCAGCCGAAGGCTCGTCTGTCGGCGAGCCCGAGCACGGGCAGCAACATGAGCGCCGGAAAGCCTATGAGAAATTCCTTGAAGCGCGGTCGCGCGCCCACGAGCGCGGTAAGCGAACCACGCAGGTGCGATTCAAAGCCGGAGACGCCGATATCGGGCTGATTGCCTGAGCGCATTAGCAGAAGGACCGAAGCCGCAGCCAGGACGATGACTGCGGCGAATTGCCAGACGCGCAACGGTGCGGTCGCGACTTGTTTCGGCGGCCATGCTTGACCGAAGATCTGCGTGAATGCGTAGGCAGCCAGCAACAGCAGGGGTGGCGCCACAAGCAACAACTTCGTACCGATGGCCTGCTGCACTTCGATCATGAATGTGGCTTGCGAAAGCAGTCCGACAATGAACAGCCCTCCGACCAGCGCCAGTCCGACAGCGGCAAATAAACAACGCAACCCTTGCACGACGCCTTGAGCGCCAGTCGGAGCGGCTTCGCGCACAACACCCTCTGCGGCAACGCTCTCGCGGCTGGTGTCACGAAAATATCGAGCCAACGTGGTTCCGGCAAGCAGCGCGAAAGTCAAAGCGGCGCCGAGGGCCCACAGTTGGCGCACAATCTCATCGCGACCCAGCGCTACGCCGAGCCAAAAAGCCACGGTGGTGATCGCGAAAAAGGCCCACGGCATCCAGGGCCGGCCCCAACCGTATAGAGCGAGCAGAAGAAAAAATGCCCCGGCTGCTCCCAGCGCGGCGACAAAGTACAGAACCGTCAGGAGCGCTCCCTTGAAATTCACAAAGCCGGCGGGGCGTCCGGTTTTGAAGCCATTCGCTTGCAGTCCGTCGCGCAAGCGCCGCAGCATCTCGAGATTTGTCGCCTCCGCCGACAGCGCTGCGAGCGAGCCGTCCGCTTGCACCCGTTGGATCAGGTGTGGAAACGGCCGCAAGTACAAGACGCGTATATTACGCTCCCGGACCCCGAGCAGGTAGCGCGCGACTACCGTATCCAGGTCGAGCTTGTCCAGCTCGATTTTCGAGATCGCTTGCACGCGCACGGTCTGGCTGACGATCTTACGGGCAAGCGCAATACTGCCTTTTTGAATCTGGTTGGGATCGTATGCCTCAACGTCGCCGAAGTTTGCACCGCGGGCGCGAAAGTTCTCAGCGGTCGCATCGAGATTGTAGGGATACCCGAGCACTTCGTTGCGCTGCCCAAAAAAAATCACGCTGCCGGTGCGGCCACCACGAAGCATTTGCTCGAAAACGACCGCGATTTGATCGGGAGTAAGGCGCTCGTCGTTTTGCACGCGCGGGTCCACGAGCAGCCCCTGCCTGCGAACTTGCAGTGCCACGTCGTCCGCAATCCCTAGGCCAAGGCTATTGAAGAAATCGATCTGCGTCTTGGCTGCGACAATCGCAGGCAGACGCGCTCGCAGTAGCCGAACGTTACGAGACTCGAGATGCGTCCGCAGCCCAGCGAGATAGCGCTGCAGTGTCGGCGCATCGTACACGATGATGTAGACTGCGTCGGGAGACAGTGTGTGGTTGCGAGCCATAGCCGCGAGCGCCGGATCGGAAAGAACTGAGGTGCGCGCTGTATCGATAAGCGCGGCGCCGGAAAGCGCCAGCGCATGGGTCGAAAGGTTCACACGTTGGCCAAGCTCTTCGTAGACCGCGACAGAGGTGAGGCCCGCACGGCGCATTTCACGCAGCAGCTCGTCCATGTCGTAGCCAAAGGCGTGCGCAAAATCGGCGAGGTCCTGCTGGTCCATCGTGATTTCGACGGTGCGATTACGCGTTTCGAACCGCCAGCGGTCTCCCGCAACGAGCAATGAAGCGAGAGCGCCGGCAATGACGACGATCATCGCCAGCCGCCACGACAAGGCTAACCGCATAGCATTGCCCTTTGAGGTCCGCCGGTCGCATCCTTTCCGGCGGCGCGGCTCGATGGCATAAGGCGTTTAGCGACAATATGCTCCAGAAAATCGCGTCTTGCTAGATCGTCGCAATCGACCAGATACGCAATAGCGCGTAACGAGCGGTCCATAGGATTTACCCGCAAGCATTCCCAAAAGGAGCCCCTAACTTTACACTTTTGGAGAACGCCATGCCAGACGGAACGATTTCCCGCCCGTCGAAGGAAAACGGCGGTCACAGCTCCACTAATGCAGAAGATGGCAAGAGCCACAAGCTTTCACTGAACGTCTCTTCGGCAACCGGCAGACATTTGCGCAAGCTTGCGTTCGAACAACGACTGAGTGAAAGCTCAATCGTGGAAGCGTCGTTGCAAATATTTTTTGATCGCGGTGATGATGTCGCTTTAGGTGAGCTGCTGCGTAACCTTGGCGCTTCGCTGCGGCGAAAATAGACTGCGAGACTAACTAGCAGACGCCCGGCTTTGCTTGCGCCGGCGGCCCGCGCCATTCCGGCGTAAAAGGGTTCCCAGCTGCTCATCCTCCCCGCGCTTGAAGAATTGCCGTAGGGCAAATTCGATCACGGAGCTTTCGCTGATTCTCTGGCGAAATGCGAATTCTTCGAGACGCTCTGCCAGAGCGGTATCGAGCGTGTGCGAAACCTTGGCAATCGGGCGATTGACATGCGTCGCCAGGTCGACCCGGCGAACTGATTTTTGTTCTTTGGACTGACGCTTCATCGTACGCTCCTACGCTTTAGCATAAGCCCTTTCCTAGTAGTATCTATTCCTGTTTCTTTTTCCAATCATACCGACTCAAATCACCTGATAGGGGCACAACGCTTCCATCGGCTGCGACAACTGCTCGAACCGGATCATTGCCTTTGAGTTCGACAAAAACATGGCCGTTCGGTAAGCGCCCCATCTCGGTGAATCCTAAACTCTTAAATTTCTTGAGAACCTCAGCTTGCTTATCGGCCATGCTCGCTCCATCTAAACATCGCGTCGAGGAGATCGTAACTAATACTGCCGCGAGGTTCGCGTTTCAAAACCTATCGGTATCGCACTCTCACCGGGCACCGTCGCCGGCACGATATGCAAGCTGTGGCAATTCCAGCTAGGCGGGAACGTCGCGACGACGTTATCGGGAATTTCCGCCGCGCTGGCGGGGATGGGCGCCTGCTTGCCTGCCAGCCGATCCGCGTCAAAACCGCCCAGCAGATCGGTCAGAGCCGGGTTAGCGTCGCGTGGGCCGCGCGGTAAATATGGTTTCTCGTCAGGCAGCGACGCTAGCGCGGGCAAGTTGAAAACCGCGCCCAGAAACTTTGCAAACGAAGCGTGGTCGCCTGCGTCGGAAATGACGGCTCCAGATTTTGCAAATGGTGACAGCAATATCAAGGGCACTCGCGGGCCGTCACCGCAGGGATGCCCGTCCGGACATTCTTCAAACACGGGCGGCGGCACGTGATCGTAAAAACCCTCGGAATCATCCCAGAGGATGATGATGGCCGAGTCGCTCCAGTATTTGGAGCGAGCAATGGCGTTGATGACGGTCGCTACCATCGCTTCGGAAATATGCGAGTCGGAATATCCCGGATGGTCATCGTCGCCCGCGAAGGCCGACTGCACGCCCGCTTCGGCATTGGCCGGTTTCCAGCCAAACGGATTCCGATAGCCTCCCTTGACGAAGACGACGCTGCGCTCACCCAGCGTCTCGTTCTTGATGGCCGGCAACAGTTCGGTCAGGTCGTGCACGCCGCTCCACATCGACGCGTTCTGTCGAACGTATCCAAAATATTGCGGCACGTTATGGTGGGTCACATACGCCGGATACTTCCCGCTGCCGTCGTCCTTGAAACCCTCTTGATACCAACCCCACGGAATTGCCGGCCTGCCCGAACGTGCGAGAGCGGCGATGTCATTCTTGATGTCGTCGTTGTCGATCACGGCGTTCGTCGCCGCACTGCCGCTCAGCGTCAGCAGAAGATTCGCGTATGTCTGATCCAGCTGTTTGGTCTTTGGCTCTCCATTATGGTATGGGCCGAAAGCCGGATACAAATCATCAACAACCGGTTCGCCCTGGCCGGTGTCGCTCGCATTTCCCGCTTGCTGCGGATGGCGCGCCCACTGCGTTTGACCCGTTTGCGCTGCGACCAGATCAATGTTGCCGGGCGTGGATGGGCCATACATTCCTTGGAAGATGTGGTCGTACAAAGCAAATGTGCTCGCATACTTCCACAGGAATGGTACCGTGTCGCAATCTTCGTGCGCCATGGTGAGCAAACCGACGCGCCGGGCGTCGTCGAGCGTAGCACCTAACCGTAGCATGCGACCTTCTTCCGCCGCCACAAATAGGTCCATTTTGCCGCCGTTGGCTTTGGTGTACAGCGCCGGACGCGAGTGGTCCGCGTCGGCGAGATCGGCGTCAGCGATGCGAAAGGGCGTGATCCACTGATTCCCCAGCGGATCGTACTGACGAAATCCGTGCTGGCGCGCTTCTTCAGTTGTTAAGTTATCCGCGCCGGGAAACGTGCCGAAGTAGGAGTCGAACGATCGATTCTCTTGATAAATCACAAACACGTGCTTGATATGCGCGCGCACGTTTGCGAGAAAGCTATCCTGGTCAGCGAGGCTTGCTGCCGAAGAACGCGTTATCGCGGCGATAACGAGCAGCACAATTGCGGCATATCTTACCATCACACGCTCCCTCGATCCATCTGCTTAAGCGCCGGCTTTTCGCACCGCGTCGGCCAGGACCCGCTGTTTGATTTCCCCGCTACGAGCGAACACGATTTTTCCTTTTTTGTCGACCACATAAATCGTGGGAAAGCCCTCGAGGCCCCAGCTTCGAGCGACCGTAAGATCTTTGTCATAAATGGTCGGCCACGTAACCTTGAACTGGCTATCAAAGGCGTCTACGTCCTGCTGGCTTTCTGGAATCATGCTATCCGGAGTGGAATCCTTTGCATAGGGTGAACCGGTGACCGATAGTATCGTAAGGTCCGGAAACTGCTTCTGCAGCGCCTTCAACACACTCGTCATCCTCTGGCAATGTGGACACCAGGTGGCAAATATCTCCAACACGTATGGTTTCCCGGCCAGCGATGCGGAAGTGATGGTATCCAGCGGTGCCTTGAGCGTAAGCGGCGACGCTTGAGAACCTACTTTGGCCAGGGGCGGAAATGTGGGCTGGACGTCGGTGGCTACTGCCGCTCCCGGAACCGAGTTGTGGCTGTGCCACGCGTACGCGATGATGCCCAGCACGGCGAGGGCGGCGACGATCGCTGAGACCAGCGTGCTGCCGCGCCATTTTTTTGGAACAGGTGTTTGTCGTTGAATTTTATTGCGTCCTCGGTCGGCCGGCGTGCTCATGTGGTTCCCCTCATCGCCCGCATTGGTTTGGGGCTTCTCTTCATGGTATCCGGATCACTCAAGCTACGGCATTCAGCCGATTTGGCGGCAACCATCACCGGTCTGCATTTGGGCTTACCTGGCCCGCTCGTTGCAGCCATCGCGGTCGCCTTGCCGCCTTTTGAGATTCTCCTCGGTATATACCTTGCGACGGGGATGTTGCTTTTTGTGGCGTCGACCGTGGCGGCGGCGCTGCTCCTCATCTTCATCGTCGTGTTGAGTTCTGCGGTGCTGCGTGGGCTGTCGGCGCCCTGCGGCTGCTTCGGTCCGGGCGACAATGCACCGACCACCTGGTTAACCGTGCTGCGCGACGGCGCCGCTATCATTCCGGCACTTTACCTGACGTGGTGGTCTCGTAGGCAGCACGACCGCAGCTGATGCGGACCCTATCAAGACGAGCGAAAGTCGGTTATACTGGTATAGGCTTTATGAGCGCGCCGATTTCTGTATTCTCGCTGGACCTCTCGCGCCGCTGGATCATAGCACCTGGCGTTGCTTCCACGCGCCAGATCCAGGTCCGCAACGACTCTGGTGCGGCGATCGAGTGCCATCTCAAAGTTGAAGAACCAAGCGCGGCATCCGTTTCGCCGGCCACTGTAACGCTTGATCCGCGTCAATCGCGCAACGTTGATGTGATCGTTCTGGCTGATTGGACGCCCGCGAACGATAAACGAGTTGTTATCTCGGTCCGTGACGAGCAAGGAAACCTGATCGTCAACTTTGCCCAGGATATCATCGCAGCCGATGGCTCCGACTGCTCTGTGACCCTTACCTGGAAAGAACCCGTGGTTTTGGACAACGTGCTGTCGGGCTTGAAATTCTATTGCACGATCACGAGCCGTAGCGCAAGCACGCGCAATTTTGAAATCGACTTCACGCCCCACCCGGCACTCCGATTTCCCGAACGCAAGAAAGTAACGCTCGAGCCCGGCGAATCGTCCTCCTTCGAAGTGCCCATCGAATGGCGTCGCAGCGTGCACGATGCCACCGGGTGGAATCATCCACGCGTGATAGAAGTTATCGTTCCCGTTTCACAAGGGCGGCGAACCGCAGTCGTCCTTTGGGAATCGGTCGAGCCCAATATCGCCCAGTATCTTACTGATGATGATCGCGCTCCGACCGCCACGTTGCCGCCCGAGATCACCGGCACGCCGCCATTTCCAGGGTTTGTCGAGCAGCCGGGCAGCGATGCCGATTACCAGCGCCTCCTCTCCCTGAAACAGCTCGAGCAAAGCGTCGTTGGTCCTGCTCAAGTCCGGAGCAAGGTTGTTACTCCGCCTGAACTTGAGCGAGGGCAGCGTAAGCGTATTTCCCCTGCCACCGCAATACTGGTTCTCGCGCTCCTGGCTCTAGCAATCGGCGCGGTCTTCTATTTGCACCCGTCGGAGCCGGGACCAGCTGCGGCGCCTTATCAGTTGCGACCCGTTCCGCTTGGATCGTTTTCGTCAGCGCCGGCCGCAAATAAGAGCCAGAAGAAAGTTCAATCAAAAGCAACGCCCCATGCGACCTTGACAGCTTCCAGCATCGCGGTGACGAGCCCACCACAGATTGCCCCAGCCGCCGTTTTACCGCCGGTGAAACAGCACGCTATCGCGACGGCAGCTCCCATCGCTACAGCGACCGCTGCAGCCGCGGCGCCAGCTCAACCCGCGCCGCCTCCGCTGACGAAGATAGACCGGGGAGCTACGGTGGTGGCTCTGGCAGACCCTGAAGTCAGGTATGTATCCGGCGGCCGCGCCGTTGCCGTCAGGTGGTACGTGCAAGGCCAAGATCACGCGTTAGTTCACGTACTTAATGATAGAAGCGTGATTGTCGCGCAATCGAGCGTTCCGGGAAACCGTTCGCATACGATCGTCCGCCTGCCGCTCGGATATCACGGCGGCCTGAGCGTTGAGGTTATCGCGATAGGCTTCCACGGCGAGCGGGTGGTCCAGTCGGCGTACCTCAGCCCTACCGGTATGTGAGTTTCGAAGGTCTGACGGTCATTAAACCGCAGCCCGCAAGCCCCGTCCCGCAAGGCTAGACCCCTTTGCCGAGTGGACAGTCCAGCTGGCTAGCGGTTATCCGCATCGCTAGAAGTAAAAGTGGTAAGGAGCAACTGCGACTTATTCGCAGTCCCCAAGCCATACTAGGACGAGGGTTACATGGTGAGCGTAAGAACGATCGAAAAAGACAACACCGATGAGGCCGGGTTGTCGCAGTTTGGCAAAAGTCACAAGCTGTCTGTGAATGTGTCGCCGGAAATCGGCCATCGGCTGCGCCGCTTGGCATTTGAGCAACGAGTAAGCGAGAGCTCTATTGTGGAGATCGGACTTCGGTTGTTTTTCGAGCGCGGGGAAGACTCTTCGCTGGGTGAAGAACTGCGCCAACTTGGCGCATCGTTGCGCCGCAAATAATTGAGTACGAAGGTCCTGGGGCCTGAGTGCGCAAGGCCGTACGTTTGTGTGCGCGCCGTCAATGCGCTGCTTGTTAGTTCCTGATACCATCCCTTCAAGCGATCCGGTTTGATTTTAGCCCCGTGCGCAGGGGTCAACAGCGGATCGTCTTTTTTTTCCTCTCGACCAGCGATTTTTAGATCTTCCTCACGCAGGTTGTTCCAACGTAACGCAGTGGATGCCACCGCCGCCTGACGCTATATGATCGATGTTGAGCTGCACTACTCTGCGGTTCGGAAACAGGTGGTGGATGAGATCGTGGGCCGCAATGTCGCGCTCAATATCACCGAACTGCGGCATCAAGACGCCTCCATTCACGAGGTAAAAATTTACGTAGTTCGCTGCGAAAAAGGGCGAATGAAGTCTCGTCTTTCGCGGGCGCTCGAGTTTGAGAACCTGTAGTCTACGGTTCCTCGCATCTGTCATGTGTTTCAAGACCTCGTAGTTTTCCCGAGCGAGGGCATAGTCAGGTTCGCTGCGGTCTTCTGTCACCTCACAGACGACGGTACCTGGTGCCACGAAGCGCGCGTAGCCGTCGACGTGACCGTCAGTGAAATAGTCGTTGCCGCCAGGAAGCCATAGCACTTTTTGCGCTCCGAGCGCCTGACGTAAGCGCATCTCTATTTGGGCTTTACTACAGCCTGGATTTCGGTTCGGATTCAAAAGTGCGCTTGTCGTTGTCAGCACCGTGCCATCGCCGTCGGCCTCGATCGCTCCGCCTTCGGTGATCACTGTAGTCGTGAGCCGTCGGAGCTGCAAATGCTCGAGCAGCCGGCGCGAGAGAGCATGGTCATTGGCGTGGGTTTGCTTACGACCCCAAGCATTGAAATTGAAATCGACGCCCGCAACCCCATGCTGTCTGTTCTTCACAAACACTGGCCCGGAATCACGAATCCAAATATCCTCAATCAGCATGGGAACGATGGTGAAATCAGCTCCCAGCAGTGCGGCGACGCCGCTTGCTTGGTCCGGCCTCGCGATTATTGAGACTGGCTCAAACAGGCGTATTTGCTTCGCGAGCATAGCGGTGTTGCGGCGAACGGCTTCAAGGGCGCTGCCCCAAATATCAGCGCGAGCAGGCCAGGCAAGCCACGTGCGGCTATGCGGCGCGCCTTCAAATGGCTGCATGAAATCGAGGCCGCTCTTAAACTGGCTTTCCGACGCTGAAAGCAATCCACCCAGCACCCCCGCTCCCGTGCCGCTTACTATCCGCAGAAATCCACGACGACTATGCAACATTGCTCGGATCTTTCTCTAGGCTTGGCAGCCTCGCTTTTCGCCGCATTGGGGCTTTTGGATACAGGGTTGCATCGCGCGAGCACAAATCACGCACTTTCCGCCGCAATCTCGTTCTTTACAGAAGGATGTTACTTGTGAAGGCCTTTCAGCTATTTACACGGCTGTTTTTAGGTATTTCGTTCGCCCTGATTTTGGTCGTGCTGTTCTTCCCGGCGCAGGCAACGAACACGCCTGCTGCCGCCGCGATGCCGGCGGCCCGAAATCCGGTGCGGCAACTTTCTGATGGAGCTCTTGCCGGCAGATTTCTAAGCCACGCCAATCCGTCAATGCGTCTGAATATCGCGCTTCTTTTGAAAGGCCGCCACCTCGATGAGATTCCGGCTCTGTTGATGGCTCAAGCCGACCCACACTCGCCGCTTTTCCGGCACTGGCTAACCCCGGCCCAATATGGCAACTACTTCGGTGCGACACCCAACCAAGTGCAGCAGACGGTCGCCTACCTACGCAGTCGCGGCTTTACAATATCTGACGTAGCACCTAACAACCGTTACATTTTGACGAACGCTCCCGTGAGCGCCGTTGAAGCAGCTTTTGCGACGCCCATCGAGATGTGGCAGGCGCGAAAGGGGAATTACTATACAAATCGCTTCACGCCCACGATTCCGAGCTCGCTGCCGTGGATTCAGGGCGTAACCGGCCTCGATAGTTATCACGTGGTGCACACGCACTTGGTCGGCCAAGGCGATAACGGTGTCGCTGCGCGCCCGGACGCAGCCGTGCTACCCGGCAAATTTGCTTTTGGTCCGCAGGATCTCTATACGGCATATGACTTCGACCCACGTTATACTGGCACAGGGACGACGATTGCTATTCAGGAGGTTCGCAACTTTTTGCGAACGGACATGTTCAACTACGATGCGCAATTCAGTATTCCAAACGCATCGTTTAACAAAGTATTTCTCTCCGGTACTTGTGCTGCTCCGTGCCCATTCGCGACTACCGCGGGCGACGGCGAAGAAACTGCGCTCGACACCGAGGTAGCACACGCCGCGGCGCCCAACGCGGCTTTAATCGTAGTATCAAACAACGATCTTCTGTCTTCGTCGCAATTGCTCTCCTTCGAGTACATCGCTAACGTGCTGGCCTCGAGTGTCCAAGCGGTAAGTACTAGTTATGGCGGATGCGAAACCAATGGCGACACAATCAGTGTGGCGGGCGAGGTGGGCGCGATTGATCAAGGTACCCTGGAGGGGCAGGTCTGGGTAGGTGCCTCGGGAGACGACGGCGCTGATGATTGCAAGGGCGGGCTGTTGTCCGACGTAGATTTTCCCGCGTCCGCTCCTAATATGGTCGCGGCGGGAGGCACCACCCTCAATACGGTTATCTTCCATGGCAACGTCGTCAGCTACACCAGCGAATACGCCTGGAACAACAGCGGCTGCGGCCCAGGGAAGGGCGGTTCAACCGGGGGCGGCCTCAGCCGTTTCTTTGGCAAGCCCGTTTGGCAGAACGCCGTGACATTCAACGACAAGGTCCGTGACGTCCCAGATATTGCTGCCGAAGCGGATCCCTTCCAAGAAACGCAGTTTCCCGCTAACTGTCCGGCAGGCGGCGGCTATTGGGTGCAAGTCGCGAACAAGTGGAAACAAATTGGCGGTACGAGTGGCGCCGCTCCATTTTGGGCTGGCGTCTTTGCGGACCTTGCGCAACAGCAACGTCGAAATCTCGGACTGGTTCACCCCGCTCTTTACCAACTCAAAGGCACTGCCGCCTATCATCAGATTACAATCGGCAACAACAGCTTCAACGGCGTGGTAGGTTACAACGCGGGAGCCGGTTACAATCGAAACACAGGACTCGGATCACCGGATGAAACCCAGTTCGTGGCAAGGTTCGCTCAAACGCGGCCGCCAACGCCCAAACCTACTTCGTTCCCTGCATTGTTCCCACACCCAATGGCCACCCCCGTCGCGAAACCGACGGCACGGGCGTTCATTCCGATCGGGTTGGACGCGAACAGCCGGACCGACGTCGCAGTTTTCGACGCGACGGTCGGCGCCTTTCAAGGAAACCAAATACAGATTTTTGCAGGCTCTAATCTACCGGCAGACACCGCAGCCGCGACGAGCGGAAACGCCGTGTACGTTCTTGGGCAAAAGTCCGGCACAATCGACAAGATCACCACAAACGTGAAACCATTCACATACACTAAGAACGCGTTTACCATCGGCTCCGGCAGGTTTGGTGCTATTGCCATTAAGGGGACCTTCGCGTACATTACCAACTGGTTCAACGGAGTCGTCGTGAAGCTCAACTTAACGACCGGCGCTTCTTCCAATATCGCCGTTGGCCACGGCACGTCCGATATCGTGCCCAATCCCACCGCAACCGCTCTTTACTTCACGAACGCGGGCGACGGTACTGCGGGGGTGATAAACTCAACCACCAACTTACTGGTTCAGACCTTCAAGGTGGGGGCTAACCCGAGCCGCCTGGCAGTCAACCACGCGGGCAAGATAGCTTATGTGACTAACAGCGGTGACGGCACAATCACGCCGGTAACGCTTGGATCAGTCGCAGTGCCTGGTACGCCGGTGTATGTCGGCGGTGAACCCACTTCAATCGCGATCAACTCGAACGATACGCTTGGGTTCGTCACGAATTTGTTCTGTCCACAGCCCTCCACGAAATGCAGCCCTACGGGCAGCGAATCTCTGGGTGTGGTTGAGGTGCTCACGCTGAAGACGACCCCGATCGGCGTCGAGTGCTGCATCATCGTCGGTCAACTGCCGATTGATGCGGCGTTTGAACCCACGGGTCACTATGTGTGGGTGATTAACGGAGGAAGCAATTCCATTTCGATAATTGACAGCTTTACAAATCTGGTCACGGCAACGGTTGTGACATCGCCCGCCACGTACTCAAGCTGGGCCGCGTCCAGCAACTTTATACAGGTAACGCCGAAATAAAAACTTTAGCGGTGATTCGGTTCGCCGTCTCTTTCTTAGAAGGATGTTATTTGTGAAGACGTTTCAGCTCTATGTACGGCTGTTTTTTGGCATTGCTTTCGCGCTGATCTTGGTCGTGTTGTTCTTTCCGGCGCAAGCCACCAACACGCCGGCTGCCGCCGCCGTGCCAGCGGCCCGAAATCCCGGGCGGCAACTCTCTGACGGTGCGATTGCCGGCAGATTTTTGAGCCACGCGAATCCGTCGATGCGTCTGAATGTGGTGGTTCTTTTGAAGGGCCGCCGCCTCGACGAGATTCCCCGTCTCTTGATGGCGCAAGCAGACCCGCACTCGCCGCTTTTCCGGCACTGGTTGACACCAGCGCAATATGGCAACTACTTCGGTGCAACACCCAACCAAGTGCAACAGACGGTCGCCTACCTGCGCAGCCGCGGCTTCACCATATCTGATGTGGCACCCAATAACCGCTACATTTTGACAAGCGCTCCTGTGACTGTGGTTGAAGCCGCTTTTGCGACGCCCATCGAGATATGGCAGTCGCAAAAAGGCGTGTACTATACCAATCGATTCACGCCAGCAATTCCCAACTCGCTACCATGGGTTGAAGGCGTAACCGGCCTCGATAGCTATCACGTGATGCATCGCCACCTTGCCGGCCAAAACAATGGCGGTGGACCTTTGCACCCGGACGCAGCAGTAACGCCTGGCCAATTTGGTTTTGGTCCGCAAGACCTCTATAAGGCCTATGACTTTGATATGCGCTACACCGGCGCGGGCAAGACGATCGCGATTCCGGAGGTCCGCAACGTTCTTACCTCGGATGTGTTCGCCTATGACGCACAATTTGGCATTCCCAACGCGTCGTTTACCAAAGTGTTCCTGGCCGGTACTTGTGCCGCCCCTTGCCCGCTACCCACTTCCTCAAACGACAGCCTTGAGACGGCGCTCGATACCGAGGTAGCCCACGCAGTAGCGCCCGCAGCGGCTATCATTGTGGTTTCCCAAAATGACCTGATAAATTCTTCGACAGTGGTCTCCTTCGAATACATAGCGAACGTGCTTGCTTCGAGCGTGCAAGCTGTAAGCACGAGTTATGGGTTGTGTGAAAGTAATTCCGGTCCAATCGATCGGGCGGGCATCGTCGCCGCGATCGATCAAGGGACGCTGGAAGGGCAGGTCTGGGTCGGAGCGGCAGGAGATGACGGATCTGACGACTGCAAGAGTGGGTTGCAAGACGTAGATTTTCCCGCATCGGCTCCTAACATCGTCGCAGCGGGAGGCACCACCCTCAACACGGTTATCTTCCATGGCAACGTCGTCAGCTATACCAACGAATACGCCTGGAACAACAGCGGTTGCGGCGCGGGGATCGGCGGTGCCACCGGCGGTGGCCTCAGCCGCTTCTATGGCAAGCCGTCCTGGCAAAACGCCGTGACGTTCAACGACAAGGTTCGTGACGTCCCCGATATTGCCGCCGAAGCGGATCCGGCCCAGGAAACGCGGTTTCCAGCTGACTGTGCGGCACCCGGCGGCTATTGGGTGATAGTCAAGCAAAAATGGGTCCACGAAGGTGGTACGAGCGGCGCCGCTCCGTTCTGGGCTGGCGTCTTCGCCGATCTTTCGGAACAGCAACGCGCCAATCTCGGGCTCGTTCATCCGGCGCTTTACGCACTCAAGTCCACTACAGCGTATCATCAGGTCACGATCGGCAACAACGCCTTTAGGGGCGTGGCGGGTTACAACGCCGGAACCGGGTACAACCGAGTGACGGGGCTTGGTTCTCCCGACGAAACGCAGTTCATTGCAAAATTCGCACAAACCCGTCCGCCGACGCCGAAACCCACCGCGTTCCCCGCGCTCGTCGCCCATCCAATGGCCACCCCAGTAGCAAAACCCACCGCGCGAGCATTTATTCCAATCGGTTTGGACGCGAACAAATTCACCGACGTCGGAGTGTTCGACGCGACGGTCGGCGCGAATCAAGGCAAGCAAATCCAGATTTTTGGCGGTTCTAATTTACCGGCGGACACCGCAGCCGCGGCAACCGGAAACGCCGTATATGTTCTGGGCCAGACCACCGGCACTCTCGACAAAATCACAACCAACGTGAAACCATTTACATACACGAAGAATGCGTTTACCTTTAACTCAGGCAGGTTTACCGCTATCGCGGTTAAGGGAGCCTTCGCGTATATTACCGACTGGTTCAACGGAGTCGTCGTCAAGCTCAATCTGACCACCGGTCTTTCCTCAAATATCAACGTTGGTCACGGTGCATCCGCTATCGTGCCTAATCCGATTGCAACCGCTCTGTATTTCACGAACGCCGGTGACGGCACGGTGGGCGTTATAAACTCAACAACCAACTTACTGGTTCAAACGTTTAAGGTGGGGGCGAACCCAAGCCGCCTGGCGGTGAACCATGCCGGCACGAAGGCGTACGTCCCCAACAGCGGTGACGGTACCATAACGCCGGTAACCCTCGGCGCAGTCGCAGTTCCTGGCACTCCGGTTTACGTGGGCGGTGAGCCCACTTCGATCGCGATCAATTCGAACGATACGCTTGGTTTTGTGACGAATATGTTTTGTCCTCAGCCCAGCACGAAATGCAATCCTACCGGCAACGAAGCCCTCGGTGTCGTTGAGGTTCTCACGTTAAAGACAACTCCGATAGGCGTCGAGTGCTGCATCACAGTCGGTCAAGCACCTGTGGTCGCGTCGTTTGAGCCAACCGGTCATTACGTCTGGGTGATCAATGGAGGCAGCAATTCCATATCGATCATTGACAGTTTTACGAATCTGGTAACGACAACTGTTGTGGCGTCGCCCCCCACGTACTCGCAATGGGGAGGGTCTAGCAACTTCATTCAGCTAACGCCGAAATAAAGCAATAGTAAGACTACTTCAACTATTCGCAATATCGGTGATCTGCACGCTGGCCGCACTCGAGGCGGCCAGTGCAGACGGGCGTGTTATCCCGCTACGAACCCTGCCGATTCCGAAGGGCGGCGTGGCGGTCGTCTATGGCACGAGCGGTATGCTCCAAGTCGGCGGCAGCTTTTGCTGTACTCTGATAGTCGTCGCGCCGAGTGGCGTTATTTTCTACCAGCCTGGTTCGACGGTAAAGATAGCGGGCGGCGCCGATGGGAGAAGTGCCCAAGACGCGTGGCGTCGCATTCGCGGCACGTTATCGAGCCGCGTAAAAATCGACCAAAAGCTCGCTCGCTATTTTATCAAGACCACCAATTCCGTGCAAACGCCGGCTCCATCAGGAACTGACGTTGCCCATTCTGTTTCCTGTCCGGGTGGCCGATGTGCGGAGACGATCTTTGCCGTAGTGCGTGATGGCAAGGCCTATAAGACAATGATCTCCCGCGACCAGGAGCTTGCAGTTTCACGACTCGGTCTACTACCGGGTCGCGATGGCGTTACCTTGCCTGATCTTATTCCCGCCGATAGCGTCGGTCTCTCGTACGAGCAATCCTTATTCATTGTGCGACGAAGCGGCGATGTTACGATACAGTATGGCTATCTGAGTATGATGGCTACCACGCACGAACAGTTGTGGTTGCCAGCTTCGGCCACATACGCGGTCGAACCAATCAGCCCCGCGTTTGCTTCTCGCCTAGTCGACGACGCTCCCCATGCCGATGTGCCCGACGGCTGTCCTGCACTCGACACGCTCACCAACTACCATTTGCTCGAAGTCGTCACGCGCGACCATGTGTCGAACTCGCTCTTTTGCTATCCCTCTGCTCCCATGCGTGATGAGCTCATGCAGGTCGTTCGGAAAGTCTATTCACTGTAGAGGCGTTGAGCTCCGGATGACTCCCTGCCCGAACGATGCCAGATACACGAAGCCATTGTTCCACGAGATGCCGACGAAGTGATGGGATATCGCCGCAGTGTCGATCCGTTGCCAGGTTGAGCCGTCGTCGAACGAGGCGTAGGCACCGAAGCGCGTCGTCAGGATCACGGCGGGCGTTATGCCTGTGCGCGCCTGCGGATTGAACGCCAGGCGATTCCCGAAGAACCGCGTTGCATAGTACCGTATCTTTTTCGTGCGTTCCGTGCCTCTGGGGAAGTTCAGATGCGGCCAGGGACGCGAGGACGGCGGTTGCACGAAGGTTTTGACGAGCGCGAAGGTTTTCGCATTGTCGACGCTACGGAACACTAAGATATTGTCCGTGCTGGGATCGTGATCGGCGAGAAGAACTGTGCCCGCGTGTTTGGGGTCGAAGGACACATAGAACCGGTTCACCGGAAAATAAAGAACTCCGGGCGGGAACGCGACGTGCGAGGGCAGTCCGCTTGCCTGCAGCCACGTCGTACCGCCGTTGTGCGTGTAAAAGAGATGCGGAGTGGCGGTCGCGAGTCCGGTCGCGACCACGATCGTCTTGGCGTCGGCCGGCGAGACCAGCACTTGATACGGGTTGGTGAAGCGCCAGGGTGTGGGGTTCCACGTGTTGCCGCTGTCCGTGCTTACGTTGATCTGGGCCGAAGTGGTGTTGGAGTTGAGTATGGCATACAATTTTCCCGCCCGGCTGGGATCGAACGTGACAGACTCGGTCCCCGCTCCCACGGTTCCGGAAAACGACGCACAAGCGTCCGTTGAGACCCAGAGCCCGTAATCAGGATGCGCATAGTAACAGTGTTGCGGGTTGGCAGGGTCGATGATGGCTTCGGCACCTTCACCCGCGGCTGAAGCTCCGTTAGGATAGGTCCAGGTGTTGCCTCCGTCGGTGCTTGCCGCGGCGCTGTTGTCTTGCAGCGGAACTATAGCGTTGCGAGAGTTCGGGGTTACCTTCACGTCGTAGGCCAGCGTATTGCGCAGGTTGTCCGAAAGGCCGGGCGCCGTTCCCGAAGTGCAGCGCGCAGCAAAGAATAGCCCCTGATCCATCAGGAGATAACAGGAGTCGTCTGTGCGGCTGCCGCTGGGAGCGGGAACGATATAGCGCAGATCGACGCCGAAAGGAGAAGCGCCAAAGTTCAGGTTGGGATTTGGGTTTCCATCAGCGGTGAAGTAGTAGACATTGCCGCCGCCATTGTCGCCCAGGTAAAGGCGATGCGGAACGACGAGGCTGAACGCGATGGCTTGCGCGCCGACGGAACAGAAACACGATATCGCCTTCCACGTGACTCCGCCGTTAATGGATCCGTACAAGTTTTCGTTCCAAGCCCCTTGGTCATCGACGTTTGCGTACACGATGTTCTTGTTGAACGGATCGACTGCCAGGTCATGAACAGCTCCCGTGCCGGGGTGGCCGGTTTTTGACCAGACGCCGCCGTTGAGGCGATACACATCACCGCTCATCGTTCCCGCATACGTGGCTCCGCCGGCACTGACGACCGTGGAAACACCGCTTGCTATGCTCAGTGAGACTGTCCAGGTGACGCCGTCATTGAGGGAGGCGAGAACGCCGCGGCTGCTTGCCACGTACAACGTCGCGCCCGATTTTGCGAACTGCGTGGATTCGGAGCGGTCTACGTTGGACCAAGTGTTGCCGCCGTTGATTGAGCGGAAAGTTCCACCGAATTCAGTCGCCGCAAGGACCACCGACGGATTAGCCTGGTCGAGCCAAAGGCCGTTGATAACCGAAGAGATCGTGCCGTCCGGATTGGTCAGTCCGTTGTCGACTGCCGCCCAATGGAGACCGCGGTCAAGCGTTCGGAAAATCCCCGATTGTGACGGCGATTCGCGTGGCGTGTTTCCCCAGCCGGCGCCGATATACAAAATTTTCGGATTGCTCTGGACAAGAGCAAAGGCGTTGACTTTGCCGGAGCCGATTTGTCCGCCGCTTGGTCCAACCGACGTCCATTGCACAGTCGTCAGAAATTGCTGGGCGTGAGCCGGCCGGTGTCCGGTGAGCGCAACGAGCGCACTGACAGCCACAATGACCAACGCAGACGCAAAGACGCGCCTGCGAAGAAGTTCTAGATAAGCCGGCATTCTGATCTCCTTCAAGTTACGAGGACGACGCCGAGTTGGATACCGCCGTCAACGCATCGTCACCTCTTTGTCTTTCATATATGAAAACCGGCGCGCGGTTGGCGCACCTGCGACTTTAACTCTTTTTGATGCGATAGACGAGGTGGCGTCTCAGACGGTGCCCTTCCTCTATACGAGGATGATCGAAGTCGTCCGCGGTGTCGCGTGTCATACCCAGCCGCTCCATCACCCGCTGAGACCGAAGGTTTAGGACAGAAGTCATGGCGATTATCTCGTTCCATCTAAATTGTTTGAACGCAAATTCGAGGACGGCGGCTGCGCCCTCCGTTACATAACCGTGACCCCAGCTCTCGAATGCAAACCGCCAGCCGATCTCGTGCGCCGGTGTGAAGTGTGCCTTGAAGGGAACCTCTTGCAGCGCGATCACTCCCGCAAAAGAAGGTCCCTGCTTGGGCTCCACCACCCACCATCCGTAGCCATCACGTTCCAGATCGGATCGCATCAACGGGATCAGTGACAGCGCCTTCGCACGATCGTAGGTGCTAGGAAAAAACTCCATGACACGGGGATCGGCGTTCATCGCGATCCACGGTTCTTCGTCGGCATCGCGCCAATTGCGCAGTATCAATCGCGCTGTCTCAATCATCTTTCCCGCCAATCGGAGCGAAACAGGGCTGGACCCTGTGCGCCCTTGAAAGCCATTCTACTTGAAATCTGTTCTAAAGGAAGAGTGTGAAGCTAGCAATGTCGTTGGAGCTGCTGAACACGGTGGCCACGCTGGCGACGTGCGTCATTATTGCCACCACCGCAATCGTTGCGCTCGTGCAATTACGCCATCTGCGCGCCAGCAATCAAATCCAAGGACAGCTGGCGATCAATGCTCTCATCCAAAGCGACCAGTTTTGGGATGCACAGATGAAAATAGAGGGGCTGTCCGCGATGCTCAATGACCCAACCTTCGCGTGGGCATTTCGTCAGCGGCTCTCTGAGGAGTTGCCACCCGAAGTTGTCGCAATGCGACGAGCGGCAAGAGTCGTCGGCAGCAATCTCGAGAATATCGGGAATATGATTCGCAATGGGCTTACCGAAAAGGGGCTGTTTATTGAGCAATTCGGCAACGTTGTGAGCGAGGCGTGGAACCTCCTCGAGCCTTACGCGCGCGTACGGCGTCAGCTTGAAGAGAACGATGCGGTCTGGGAAGACTTCGAATATCTAACCATGTTGTCGCGTGAGTGGATGGAAACTCAAGGAAGTGTTTTTCCGGCCCAAAGGCGTCGCATATTGCCGCCCTGGAACGAAATGGAGCTTCCTGCCGCTTCGGAGGTCAAGCACTAGTATGTGGATCGTATTCGCCCATATCGCGACGATATTCGTCGGCTTTGCGTTGACGGTCGGCGTCGGAGTCTTGTTGACGCGGATCGTGCGAAGCGGCGATGTGCGTTCGATTCGAACCGCTGTGAAAGTCGCGATTCCCACTCAGACGACTGGTGGTTTCCTCGTGCTTATAGCTGCAATCATCGGTTTTTTCGCGGCCAATAACCTTGGCTACGACTTGCATGCTCGCTGGCTCTCGATCTCGATGATTCTGGTTGCGATTCTTCTACTGGACGGTTTCGGGCGGCGCTTTCCTCATCTGCAGCGTCTTGCTAGGGCCGCGAAAAACAGTCCCGATGATGCGCCGTCACCCGCGTTGCGAACGCTGATGGGCGACCGGCTCGAAATGTTTAGCAACGCGCTGAGCGGTCTCATATGGCTCAGCTTGCTTATCCTGATGATCATAAAGCCGTAGACTGAGAAAGTTAAGTGGGTTCTGATGTGGGCAAAACCCTCGCTAACTTGCAGGCCTGTTAAACCTTGAGCGCCTCTCGAACCGCTTGCTCGTCGGACCAAGCCGCACCCTCAGCAGAAAACGCTCGAATCTCCGGCTCGCCTAGCTCATCGCGTAGGGCGATCATCAGCTTATCCACGCTCCAGGCGTTCGCTTCGGTGCGAGCCTCTTCAAGCTGCTTGTATTTCGCATCGGCGTAACCAAAAAGCCGCGCGGCTTGCTGCGCTTGCTTTTTTAGGGCGGTGACGAGCGCGAGATGCTCGATGGCTGCCACCACCTCGAGGTCGTTTTTCGCCTCGCGGGCCCAATGCAGACCATCGAGCGCTTCTTTGCGGGCGACGTCAAAATTGCCAAGTGCGATGCGATAGACAGCGCTGTCGATGTGAAACGCAGCCAAGTGAGTTGCGTTGCGGGCATTGGACGCGAACTCGATGGCGCGATCCACCTCGCTCAGCGCCTCCAACGCGTTGCCTTCACGAAACGCGAGGCGCGCGAGATTGGCGAAGACGATAGCGCTATCGCTTTGTGCATCGAGCGCCTTGAAGACCGCCAAAGCGCGCTCGTACAGCTTGCGCGCGCCCGCCATGTCGCCTTGTTTCTCTAAGACGTTTGCTTGCTGCCGCAGGCATGCTGCAACGTTGCGCTTGTCACCGTATTGGTTGAACCACTGGTAAACTCGTTCGTTGAGCGCTTGCGCCTCATCGAGCTTGCCCGCATCTTGCAAAGAAGCGGCGAGCACATACATCGCGTACGCAAGGCCGCGCTCTTCTCCGGCCGCTTCAGAGAGGGCGCACGCCCGTTGCGCTGCTTCGTAGGACCGCTTGCCGGATGTCAATCCCGCGAGCGCACGCCACAAGCGCGCCGCCACTCGTGGATGTGCCGTTTCGTCAAGCCGCGATTGTGCTTCCGAGATCCATTTACGCCCTTCCGCTTCTAGGCCGCCTTCACTCCACAAGTGCTCGAGTGAGCCCGCGATGATGCTTCCCGAGAGAGCATTTTCGCCCACACCAAAAGCCCAATTGAGCGCGACGCGGAAATTATCGATCTCCGGTTCAACGTCCAATAGCCAGCTGGCGTCCGGTTTTGTGCCAAATGATTCACCGGCGATTTCCGCGGTCTTTTGGAAATAGTCCGCATGCTGTCGCTGTACGCGCTCTCGCACTTCCGGTGTGAGATTGAGTTTCTCCATCGCATAGGCGCGCAGCGATTCAAGCATGTGATAACGCTCGTTGCGCCGCGCCGTATTAGCGACGACGAGCGACTTGTCGGTCAACGAGCTCAACACGTCGAGCACATCCATGCCATCCATGCTGTCGTCAGCACCGACGCTCTCGGCGGCGTCCAGCCCGAACCCTCCGGCAAAGACCGACAGCCGGCAGAAGACGCCCTGTTCTTGCGGCGTCAGGAGCTCATAGCTCCAGTCGATGAGGCCGGTAAGAGTTCGCTGGCGAGGTTGTGCGGTGCGGCTTCCGCCGCTTAGCAGTCCGAAGCGGTCGGACAGGCGCTGGCTCAGACTGTTGAGATTGAGCACCTTCATCCGGGCAGCCGCAAGTTCGATGGCTAGCGGCAGCCCATCCAAGTGATGGCAGATTTGTGCCACCATAAAGGCATCGTCGGCATCCGCGAGCGCAAAGTTCTTGTTGACCGCTCTCGCGCGATCTATGAAGAGTGTGAGCGCCGGATACGAGGTCACGTCGCCTGGCTGCAGCTCCAGACGTGGGTCCGGCAACGGCAGCGGCTCCATGCGCATGACCTGCTCACCGGTTAGGTTGAGCGGTTGACGCGAGGTCGCAAGGATATGCACCTTGGCGCAGTGCCGCAGGATGTCGTCGGCCAGCTTGGCCACATCGGCCATCACGTGCTCGCAGTTGTCGAGAATGATCAGCATGTGGCGCCGTTGCAGCGCGACGATCACGGATTCATCGGCCGCGCGATCTTGCGATTGACCGACGTTGAGCGCCTTGGAGATAGCGCTGGATGCAAGTTCAGGCCAGCGCAACGATTCAAGGTCTGCCAGCCAGACGCCGTCAGGAAATTGTTCGAGCAGATCAGCGCCCATTTGCAGAGCGAGCCGCGTCTTGCCGATACCACCGCAACCCGCCAACGTCACCAAACGGTTCGCTTTCAGCAACGCTCGTAATTCTTCGAGTTCCTGTTCGCGTCCGTGAAAACTGGTCAGTTGATTGGGGAGATTGTTAGGCAGCGAATCTAAGGAAGTGAGCGCCGGGAATTTAGCCGCTAGATCGGGAGCGGCGACTTGCCAAACATCCTCGGGATGCGCCAGATCTTTGAGCCTATGCGAACCGAGAGCAACGAGCGAGATGCCGGCCGGCAACGCCGTTTGGAACAGCGCGCGGGCGGCGGCGGAAACGAGGATTTGGCCGCCATGGCCGATCGACATGAGGCGGGCGACCCGGTTGACCGTCGGTCCGAAATAATCACCATCGCGCTCGTCGGCGTGACCCGAGTGCAACGCCATGCGCACGTTGATCCCCTCGATTGCCGAGTGATCCATTGCAGTCAGAGAGCGTTGTGCCTCGACTGCGGCGGCGAGCGCCTCAGGCGCGGTGTGAAAAGCTACGCAGAAGGCGTCGCCCACCGTCTTGAATACGTAGCCCCCATGCTGCTCGAAGACCCCACGCATGGCCCCATCATGCTTGACCACTGCTGCTTGCATGTCGCTGCCATAGGCTTCCCAGCGAGCGGTTGAGCCCTCGATGTCCGTGAACAAAAACGTGATCGTGCCGGAAGGCGGCAACTGCATAACAGGCCCCGATTGGAAGGCTTGGATTGGCTAGGTTAAGGCTTTTCTAACGGGTAGGGCGCGCTTCCTATACTATCCTATACAGAGAACGCTTTTCGATCAAAGGAATGGCCATCTCAGACAGTGTCCAACCTTGATTGTGGGAGACCGCTCATGAGCAAATGGTTCCAACGATTCCTGGTCGCAATGGCGACGGCAACCATTATAGCCGCCGCAACCGATCTCAGTGCTTGCGGCGGCGGAACCACCCTGCCTGGCCCAACGCCAAAGCCTACTGCGACAACCATATTGGTGCCAATGGGCGTAGACTTCGGACTGAAGAGGCAGTGCATTCGCACTTGGAATCCAACGCTTCTAAATTTCTACAGCGACGATGTCGACTGCCCCGGCGCTACCGTTCCGACTTCGAATTTTTGGCTCACCGCTGCGCAAATTGAGAACTTTGGGACGTTCGGTGTGGGCTGCCACGGGCCGCCGAACCAATCTGTGTTGATCGACAGCGCCGGCAGCCCGGTAACGGAGAATTGGCAGGGCAGCAGCGCGACCGGCTACACGGTTGAGCTCAAAGTGGATTATAGCAACGTCACAAACCTGTGCGCCGCTCCGACGTGGACTGCGGTGCCATTCCAGGATAACATATGTTGCGGCGGACCCTTCCCACGTCCCGACCAACTACGCGTGCAGTTCACGGCGAGTTTCAGCAGGACCGCGGTTGGCGGCGGCGGCTCGCATGCATCCGCTGAAATCATTGCGACATGGCTCGTGGCGGGTTCGTCTACTCCCATCATCGTTTCCGTCGTCATTGAATTATTTTTTGATCCATCGTACTTGTGTTGCGGAATACCCCCCGGGCTACCAGCCGACGTGATCGCCTACGCAACGTCCGGTTCTAGTCCATCGTACCCTGGTTACGTTGTTGATTTTGACGGGAGTAAGCTGAATCCGCGGATTCAGCTCCAACTTTCGACATCCACGCCGATTACGATCGACTGGGGACAAATTTTGGCGCACGTCTTCGCGGAGAACTTGGTACCTGCGCCTGTCAACGGCTGGGCAAACTCTTCCGCCACGACGACGGACAGCGATATCGGCCTTGAACTCAAGAATACCGTAACGGGTACCGGCGGCGGGATGGCCGACTTGCTTGTGTCAAACTATCGTGAAACTGCCGTGATCAACACGGCGAAAAAATAGCGTTGAGAAGTGGGGCCAAAAGAGGGCTCGGACCTGTGGCCCCCTCCCTGTTGGCTAGAAAAATATCTTTCTCACCAACACCTTAGCGGTTACGCTCGTCTACTTAAGAAATGGCTTTGCCGAATGGAGCCGCGAGCGTGCCACTAAATCTCGAAAGAGGGCTTATCGAAAGCGCCAAGTCCGGCGGTGCTGACCTCGAGCGGCTCATCACAGCCGTTTGGCCGGAAGCTTACCGGCTTGCATTTAGCATTCTTCGAGATGGCGGCCTCGCCGAGGATGCGGCACAAGAGGCGTGTGCATCCATAGCACGATCATTGAGCGCGCTCAAGAATGCAGCCGTTTTCCCTGCGTGGAGTTATAGGATTATCGTTAACCACGCAATCACAGCAGCACGCCGCCGTCCACGCACACAGACTCTGGACGCGCTCACCCAACAGGCAGTCCATTTCGACCAAAGTGATGCCCTAGATCTCTATAAGGCGCTTGAAGCACTTCCCACTGTGCAGCGTGGTGCGATTATCCTACACTACTATGCCGGTCTGGACAGTGGTGAAATTGCCGACGCAACCGGGTTGCCGCGTTCTACTGTCCGTTTTCACCTGATGCTTGCGCGCAGAGCATTGCGAAAAGCTCTTTCCACGACAGAGGCGCACACACTTAAAAGTTCCAAGGAGGCACTCTCTGATGTACACGGATGAGCGAATCAATTCGGCCTTAGATGCCATGCTGCGGGGAATCGACGCGCCGCCTGTGCTCCTGCCCGAAATTCAACGAAAGATCGCGCAACCGCAAGCTGTCGTCCGACATACGCCACGCTACCTTCGCCTGGCAATCGCGACGGTGGGGATTATCGCTATTGTTTTTGTGGCGCTGCCCTCCCAATCTTTGAACTTTATCCAAAGCCTGGAAGCGCGGTATCGCGCGGCTTTGCAAGCCAAAGGAGGGTACGCTCCTCCGCCTATTCCCGAGTCCCTGCAACTTGAAGTCCTTAAGCAGGCGGAGCGGTCGCCCGACGTGAGCCTCACAAATGCGCAGTCACGGGTACCGTTTACGATCGTTCCCCCAACCGGCCTGCCGCACGACATTGTGTCAGCCAGAATTCGGACCGCTCCGACGTGGGTTTACTCAACCGAATCTCAGTCATGGCGCGTGGGACCCTCGTTTGTGACGTTCATCTATCGCCGCAGCGGCCACCGTTCGTTCCAAATACTCGCTGATCAGTTCGATCCAAAAAGCGGGTCGCCAGGCAAGTATATTTTTGAGGCCAAGCCGCCAGCTCCTAATGGGACCCCTGTGATCGTTAGGCACGAAATCTTTCACTGGCGCAACGGCGATCAGGTCATGTCGGCGATTGCAGGCGCGGATATTAGCGCTCCGGAGATTCACACGATCGTGGCCGCAATGCACGGCGTCGCCATACCAGGAAGCTGGCCCGCGCATACTCCCGCGCCCGGAGCCGACCTTAAGGGTTATCCCGCCACGGAGCCTTGAGATCTACGGCAATAGAAGAGCGTTGGCGGGCGAAGTAGTACTCGACCCAACAATTCCGTCTTGTCACTGATTTCGCGAAACCGAAACCCGGAGGGATTACAATGAGTCCAACGCGGGCAAACGGCAAGATATGTTACATCGAGCTTCCCGCCGTGGATATCGCTCGTTCAGCCGATTTTTACGAGCGAACCTTCGGCTGGAACATCCGAAAGCGTGGCGATGGCGCTACCGCCTTTGACGATACGATCGGCGAAGTCAGCGGCACCTGGGTGCTCGGACGCTCGCCCGCAGCAGAGCCGGGTCTATTAGTCTACATAATGGTTGACAACGCGGCTGCGACTCTTGAGAAGATCGTTGAAAATGGCGGCAAGGTCGTGCAGCCGATCGGCGCAGACGCACCGGAAATCACCGCAAGGTTCAGCGACCCCGCCGGAAACATGATCGGCCTTTATCAGGAACGCACCTAGTAGCCCAGGCCGATTTCTCCTTGGCTTAGTTGGGGAGCGCGATCTGTGCCCGCAATTGTTCCCGAAAGGCGGCTTGTTGTGTCCTCGTGCTGTGCGCCCACATTGTCTGAAGAGCTAACCAGGCCGTCGCATGTGATTAAATTTCCATGCCTAATCTTCGCCGCCGCCTTCATTTTGCTTCACGGCGCGGCTTGACTTGGGCGAAACAGGGCTCGAACCTGTGAACGCGCCTTGCACAAGAACCGCCACTCTTAGAACCGAAGCATCATCCGATGCATTCGAAGCTTTTAGCGCTCTATGACTCAGAAGTGCGGGTCAACCCGCCGGACCAGGTAGGCGTACGCTATGAACGTGCCAAGGGGGTTCTTCGCGCTCACGGTCGTGGGACGTGGATATGGTCTGACAACCTCGAACCCGCAGACCTCGATGAGGTCGTGTCGCGTGAAGAGAAACGCTTCAGGGATCTTGGTGAGGAAGTCGAGTGGAAAGTCTACGGACACGACCGCTGCACGGATCTGCCCAAGTGTTTGGCTGCGCACGGCTTTGTGCCGGATGAGCCAGAGACCCTCATGTTCTTGGATCTGGCCGAGTGGCGTTCGCCGTTCGCTGCGCCCGATGGCACTCAGATCCGACGCGTGGTTGATGTCCGAGGCCTGCGTGACCTCGTTGCGGTGATGTCCGAAGCCTTCGGAGATGTCGACCCTGGAATGTTCGATGAACTTCAGGCTACATGTCTCACGCATGATCCGTTGGTCTTTGGGTACGTCGCGTATGCTGATGATAAACCAGTGGGCTCGGGAAGATTGGAGAGTCCGATTGGCTATTCTTTTGCCAGCATGTGGGGCGGCTGCATCGTCCCTGCGTTTCGGCACCGCGGAATATTCCGAGCGCTCGTTTCAATGCGTGTCGTGGATGCGCGCAAGCGTGGTCACTCTCACATAGCGGTCGATGCGGCTGCGACTAGCAGAGCGATTCTCGAACGGCTTGGCTTCCGAGCAATGACAACCCTGACGGGGTGGAAGCTGCGATCCCAAAAGCAAAAAGCTTGAATGAACTAGTATTATTGCGTCACAAAGCCGACATCATCATCCCCGGCTGCGCGCGCGGCGTCGAGAATTTTGATGATCGTATTGTAACTGGCATTTTTATCGGCAACCAACGATACGTGTGTAGTATAGAGTTGCTTTGCATGCGATCGATGAAATGCGACCGCATTGGCCACGGCCGAATATAGGTCTCGAATAGGGATAGGTTTAGGATTGCGATCGATGTAGATGAAATTGTTAGCAGTTACATCGACTTCAATCTGATGCTGGAGTACCTTCGGCGGAATGATTTGCGGCGCACTTGTCTTCGGCAGCTGCTTTTGAAAGCCGGGCGGGGCAGCAAGCGCTGCTAGGATCATAAAAATGATGAGCAAAACGAGCAAGACATCCGTAAAAGGCGTGATGTTAATCTCGGCCATCACATCGGTATCTTGCTTGGTGGATCCATTTCACATGATACAGGTACCTCGCTGCTATTTACCTGTACGCCAGATTCGTCGGAACGGATCAATGTGGGGCGTGAAACAGGGCTCGAACCTGTGACCCCCCTCCTTGTAAGGAAAGTGCTCTACCAGCCGAGCTTATTCGCCCCGATTTGGTTATTGGCCGTCGCGCGGCACCGTCGTCTGCCACGTCTTGCTGCGGAGGAGCACACCGTTCTCGGCTAACTCGCGCTTGTATCGAACGTAGAAGAAATCGCGATCGCTGCGCGCATCCAAAATCCCGCGCCACACCAGCGTGCGATGCTTAAGCTTGACATCCATCTCCACTTCGCCGTGAACTGAGCTCTTCTCCGGATGCAAGTCGTCTGCACGATATTGCATCAGCTCGTGCGTGTCTTCGCGGCCCCAGGGATATTTGGTGGAGCTGCCGCCGCGCCACTCGGAACTGCCCTCTTGATGCACCAGGTCGCGACCTGCCGTCCAAGAGAGCGCAGGCACATTCGAGCTCACGCTCAATGCCGTCTCGGACTGGTTCGACTCCGCCGCCGTGGTGGGCTCGACAGATTCGGGGCGTCGGAACCGCGGTACCGGCAGCGCGCTGAGGTCGGGAACGACTGGTAAATCAACGCGGGAACCATCTGCACCGCCGAGGCCCAGCGAGGTGAGCATCCGGTAAGGCGTCGGCCAGATCATCGGCCACATGGTATTGGAGATTGCTACGTGGATGCGGTGGCCCGCCGGAAAAACCCACGAGGTGAGGTGCAGATCGAAGCAGAGCGTATATTCTCGTCCAGGCTCGAGCGGCGTCGGATTGCTGTAGGATTCACGGTGTGCGCCATTCAGGCCAGCCCCGGCTACGAGCGTTGTCGCCCCATCCGGCGCCAAGTCGGAGACGCGAACGAACCACTCGGCGGATGGCGCGGTTGCGCTAACGTATAGACATGCGCGCGGCCGTCCAAGTATAGAAAGCTTGTGCTGCAAAGGCGCAGAGTCGTAGACCAAGCTATAGGCGTCGACTGATCGTTGGTCGCCGTTGACGTCTCCCCACCAGTAGTCGGGGCCTCCCGCTTCTTGGGTAGCGGCAGGGAGATACGCAAGTTCGTGACGTGCGGGCTCTACCGCCGCCGTGTGTAATGCGTGATCACCGCCCAAGTAAAAGCGCTGGATGTGCGCGCCACTCGGCGGCCATCCGCGCTCGACGCGCCATTCCCCCGGAATTTCTTGGATCAGAACGTTGGGCGGATGCCAGTGATTCATGAACACGACAAGCCGCGGTCCGACATTCATGTCCTTTGGGTTTGGTTTGAGCCAGCGTGTCCACCACGCGACGGCTTGGTCTCGCCACTCGATGGCTGGACCCGGCACGGCCTCATCTGGTTCGCTGTGGTTCCAAGGTCCTAGAAGCGCCTTGGTTGGCGCTTTTATTTCTTCAAGCATGCGAGGTATGCTGTCGCGATAGCCGTCGAGCATGCCGCCGATGAGGAAAACCGGAATCTTGATGGACGATAACGGGCGAACCGGGGCATCCCAGAACGCGCCGGCACGCGGGTGCTGCTTGTACATAACAAACCACGGAGGGTTGTCAAAACGTTGCTTGAGGCTCACTTCGTCGGTGGGGAAGTCTGGGGAGCGCGTCATCGCCGTCTGCAAATCGACGTTTAGTTCGTATTCGTCCACGTGCATCATCCCGTCGATAAAATGGACGTCCTCACGGAATAGATCTTCGGTGGCGCAGATCGCGATAATAGCCTTGAGAGCGAGCGGGTTGCGCATCGCAAGCTGCACGGAATTGAAGCCACCCCAGGATATGCCAAACATCCCGACGCGCCCGTTCGACCATTTTTGATGCGCGAGCCAGGAAATTACCCGCTCTGCGTCTTCCTGTTCGATTTTCGAATATTCTCGGTCGGGGGCGTGGCCTTCGCTGCGCCCTGTACCGCGAATGTCGACTTGGGCCGAAACAAAACCGTGACGCGCGAAATACTGGTGCACGCGAGGATAGTCGACCAACTCGTCTTTTCGATACGGCAGATATTCGAATATAGCCGGGAACCTCTCGTGCAGCTGCTTCGGTGAGGGAATATAGAGGGTTGCCGAAAGACGCACGCCATCGTGCATGGGGATCCAGATTTGCCGAACTATGACGTGGTAGAGCGATTGCGGCTCTGGAGCGGCCGAGGTGCGCCAGCTCCCGCCTGCGATGAGGATGGTCAACGTGAGGAGAGCAAAAGTTTTACGGCTCACTACTGTTCTCGGTTCGCTACTGTCGATGTAGGCTTCAAAAGGGTGGCCATTTTATAACATAAGTAGTTCTCTGGCCGCTCTAACTCACTAATCCGGTTTGGCATCGTCCTGCGAGCCGGCGTCAGGGCGAAACGATCGGGAGTAGTAAGCGTCCATCAGGAACTTCCCGAGCTCTAGGCAGTCGCTCGCTGTGAGTTTCCCAGTAGCACGACCTGACGTACCGTGTACTTCAAACGCGAGATGGCTGAAGGCCGGGCGAAAGCGGAATTCGCACCCTTTGAACTTGATCGAAGTCTTCACGTGACAGCCGCCTTCCCGCCCGTCTACTTGCAGCCCTCGGATACTTTGGTCAGCAAAACGGTCAGCAATTCCACGCCACGCACAGCTCATCCACAAACGATAACCCGGCGATCGCTTGCGGCGTAAGGCATTGATGTGGTGGGCGAAACAGGGCTCGAACCTGTGACCCCCTCCTTGTAAGGGAGGTGCTCTACCAACTGAGCTATTCGCCCGCGAACCTCATTTGCTCCATTTTGAGATCAATCTTTTCTATCACTAACGTTTATGACATTTTGTAATATTCAATCTGCCGACAGCGACCGCATATAAGTGCTATTAGTCCGGTAAATAGGGTGTTTGGCCCAGGGGTTGGTCTGGCGCTTCGTGGTATTCTGATAGTCCGTATTTATGCACGGGCTGTACTCGCTAAGGGGGAATTCTATATGACGCGATGGTCAAAAGCGGTCGGGTTCATCATCGCCGCGTTCGCGGTGACCGTCGCAGCCTGCGGCGGCGGCGGCGGCGGCGCACTGCCCGGACCAACGCCACCACCCGTGGCCTCGCCCTCTCCAACCCCAGCCCACGGTTTCGTTCAGTTCGCAATTCCAACGGGTGGTGCCGCTCCGCACGGCATCGCTGCGGGACCGGGCGGGACTAGCCTGTGGTTTGCAGAGTTCTCGACGAACAAGATCGGCACGATGACTTTGGCCGGTGCAATTCCTGGCCCAATTACGGAGTTCACGGTTCCCACCGCGGCGTCTCTACCCCGAGAAATTACTTTGGGTCCCGACGGCAACCTGTGGTTTACCGAACAGCACGGGATGAAAGTCGGGCGTATCACGCCCGCCGGCGTGATCACTGAATTCGCACTCGCCAGCAACGCCTTTCCGCGCTACATCACGTCCGGCCCCGATGGGAACTTATGGTTTGGGATGCCTGGTAATAACACTATCGGAAAAATGAACACCTCCGGAACTCTGCTCAACGCGTTCCCGGTCTTGAGCGCGCCCAATGAGATTTTAGGAATCAGGGCGGGCCCAGATGGAAACCTGTGGTTCTGCGAAGGGTCCTCGCATAAAATCGCGCGCATTACGACCGCCGGAGTCATCACGGAGTTCGCCGTGCCCGGGTCGGCGCGTCCGGTAGATATAGTGGGCGGACCGGACGGTAATATGTGGTTTACGGATTCGACCGGAAAACTGGGCCGCATGTCAACCTCCGGGGCAATCCTAAGCAGCACCGCGGTGCCAGCTTCTGGCTCGCTTCCGATCTTCATCACCATCGGTTTCGATGGCAACGTCTGGTTCGACGATATAGGAACAACCCCGGGTCTTTGGCGTGTCACGAGTCCCGCGCTGGTATTCACCCAGTTCTCTTTAGCAGCAAGCAGCGAGCCGAACGGAATAACCGCTGCTGGCGGGGCCATGTGGTTCGTCGACATCGGCTCTAACTCGGTAACTAGGCTTATTCCATAGCGAACACGAGAAATTGGTGGCTACACTTTTCGACAGTGAAGGGAGGAGCTTTCCCGGTAGCCACCTTGCGTTTCTTTTAGTTCAAATTTTTCCGTGAATTCGGTTTCATTTATCTTCGTCACTGTCAACCGAAATTGTGTCGGTTCGTTCGGCGCAGGTACGTAGACTTTCGAAGTCCCCTGCCAGCCATCCGAAAATGATTGCCCATACCTACCGTCGCTCGTAAATGCCGAGTACACCCACTTTTTTAGCGACGGATCATAGGCCTCATACGCTTGGACTTCATGTTTGGGGCCTTTGTTGGGCGTCAATGTGTATTCCAAATACAGCCATTGATCTCCGAGCACCAGCTTATATGTCGCCCTTTCGCGGCCGGTAGTGCCATCAGCGAGGTGCGCCTCGCATTCCCAGTTGCCAAGCAAAAATTTGTCGCGCGAGAAGTCCATCTGCTGATCTCCCTTAGTGCCGGAACCCGTGCCCCCGAAGGTCATCGCGGCAAGCACCATTGCAAAGATTAAGCACTGACGAAACTTCATGCTCACAAACACTCGCTCAAACCTTATCAAATAAAGCCTACCCCCAAGGGAATTCGAATCCCTGTCCCCGCCTTGAAAGGGCGGTATCCTAGGCCTCTAGACGATGGGGGCGCGTGGCGTGCACGTGGGCCCGGCAGGATTTGAACCTGCGACCAACCGGTTATGAGCCGGCCGCTCTAACCACTGAGCTACAGGCCCGAAGTCCGGCGCGCGCGACAATACATAAGTATAAGAAGTGTCCAACGCTCCGTCAACGTTTTTCAACGTCTTTGTAGCCGTTTCGGCTTTTGGGCGATAGCGGCCGCTCCGGCGTACTTCGCGGCAGGCCCAAGCATCTCTTCAATCGCCATCAATCTGTTGTATTTCTCAACGCGGTCGCTTCGAGACAGCGATCCGGTCTTGATTTGCCCGGCATTCAATGCTACCGCGATGTCTGCGATGGTCGTGTCGCCTGTTTCACCCGAGCGATGCGAGATGACAGGGTTGTATCCATTGGCTTGGGCCAGCTGCACGCAGTCGATCGTTTCCGAAAGCGTGCCGATTTGATTCACCTTCACCAAGATCGCGTTCGCCACGCCTTCGTCAATGCCACGCTGCAAGAATTTTACGTTGGTGACGAAGAGATCATCGCCCACCAACTGCAGCCGAGTGCCGAGCCTGGTGGTGAGTTCTTTCCACCCAACCCAGTCATCCTCAGCCAGGCCATCTTCAATGCTGACTATAGGAAACTGCGCGAGCAATTTTTCGTAGAGATCGATCATCTGACTTGACGTGAGCGGCGCTTGATCGACGAACGCTTGGTATTTGCCTTCGCTATAAAACTCGCTGGCCGCCGGATCGAGCGCTAGGGCGACATCCGAGCCGGGCTTATAGCCGGCCGCATTGATCGCATCAACAATAAAACCGAGCGCCTCTTCGATGTGACGCAACGGCGGGGCGTAGCCGCCTTCGTCGCCCACGGTTGTCGGAAAGCCCTGTTTTTTTAGCACCCTTCCCAACGCATGGAAGATCTCTGCGCCGTAACGCACCGCTTCACGCATCGAGGAAGCTCCCTGCGGCACGATCATGCACTCTTGGAACTGCAGCGCGCCTTCCGCGTGTTTGCCACCGTTGACCACGTTCATCATGGGCACCGGCAACGTGACCGCTTGCGGCCCGCCCAGGTAGATGAACAAGGGAAGGTGGTGTGCCTCTGCCGCGGCGCGGGCGGCAGCGAGCGAAACCCCAAGCAGTGCATTTGCTCCAAGCTTGGACTTGTTCGCCGTTCCGTCGAGTTGCAATAGTGTCTCGTCAACGACTCGTTGATCGTCAACTTCCATGCCGACGAGTTTCTCGCGAATGATGCCGTTGACGTTTTCAACCGCGCGCGACACGCCCTTGCCGTTGTACCGCTTTGGATCGCCGTCACGCAGCTCGAGCGCCTCGTGCACGCCGGTCGAAGCACCGGAAGGAACCTCGGCTTCCGCGTGCGTGCCGTTGGAGGTTGCGACGCGAACGGCCAGAGTCGGATTCCCCCGCGAGTCCAGAATCTCACGCGCATGAATGTCGGTTATGGAGATGTCGCCCTCGTCATTGATCACTTCATCTTCAATCATTGTTCCAAGATCCATGGGTCGGCGCTGCGAGGATAGCTTTCGAGTTCGCTATCGCTGAAAAAAAGTTTAACTTCACGGTGGGCACTGCTAAGGCTATCGGAACCGTGGACGAGGTTTCGGCCGATCGTCACCGCGAGATCGCCGCGTATAGTTCCAGGCGCGGCCGCCGCAGGATTCGTGGCACCGATCGTGCTGCGCGCGATCTCGACAGCATTTGGCCCTTGCACGACCATCGCCACCACCGGACAACTGGTGATATAGTCGACCAGGCCTTTGAAAAACGGTTTGCCCACGTGCTCTTTGTAGTGCTCTTGCGCCACGCTGTTCGTGACGCGCATCAGCTTGAGGCCGACGATCTGCAAGCCGCGGCGCTCGAACCGGCTGATTAATTCACCCACCAAGCCGCGCTGCACCGCATCCGGCTTGGCAAGAATGAGCGTACGTTCCAATGAGACCCTTTCACATGCCGAAACGGCTGAGCCTCGCTCTTTTGGCCTCTTCGCGGAGAGTCCTGGAGAATAACAAGAGGGCGGCCTAGCGGCCGCCCCATTTGTCGGATCTGTATTCGAAACTAGGGCTGGAGAAAGACGCTGTCGCCGAACACGAACTCGCGATGGGCGCGTTGCGTACGCAACAACTCGCGTGCGCCGGTTTTCGGTGCCAGCGAAGCGCATACCACGATGACCGGATTTTCGCGGGCCCACTCGGTTAGACGGTCTTCATAACGGTCGATCGCATCTTGACCGAAACACAAGCCGTCGCGTTCGGGGTGGCTCAGCAATCGAACTGCGGGCCAACCCGCAGCTACGATGACGGAGACGAGCGAATCGTATTGCTCTATCTGACGTTCATGATCGACATGCTGCGTGTTCTCAAACGCGGTAAACGTCAATTGGCGCCGCTTCAGCAGATGATCCAAACTGTAGCCTTCGTCACCCAGAATTCGCTCGTAGAGCTGGCGATGATCCGGCTGTGCGAGAACGATGACTGCCTGACCGGCGCGTAAGCCGTTGGCGATGAAGCGGCGGGCAAACGTTGCGTATTCGTCCATGTCCTGCATGACGGCAAGGGCATGACGACCGCGAGAGAACGAAGCGCCTTCCAGGCCGAGGTCAAGGGGCATGAATCCCGCCGGCCGTTCTTCCAGCTTCTCCCGGATAAGGGAGAGCGAATAGCCGCGGCTCTTCAAGCGATTGATCTCTTCCACGCGTGCGACCGCGGCAGTTTCGTCGAAGAGATTGGTCCGGCCAGATACCGAGTCAACGCCTAACAGGCCGCATTCGCCGTACTTACGAAGCGTGGGCACGGAAACGCCCAGTTTGCTTGCAAGTTCCTTAATCGTGACCTTACGAGACATCCATTGATCATCCGTGTGCGATTGCGCCTCAGCGAGGCCGTTCAGTATCATGTGGACTTTTCGTCTCCTTGATGCAGGCGCTTGATCTCGCATCACTGCGTAGTCAGATCAGCGAGCTCCCGCGTTTTGGCCGGGTCGAGCACTTCATGAGCGTCGGGTCTACCAACGCCGTAGCTGTCGAACGGCTCTATAGTAATGATAGCCTTGGCATATCATTTGTTACGGAGTCCCAAGACGAAGGTCGAGGCAGAGCGGGACGAACCTGGTTTTCCCCCCCTCACGCGGGGCTTTTGCTCTCCACCATCCTGCCTTCCGAACTGCCCTCCCGGGCGCTCCCGGCTGTCGGTTTTTGGGCGGCGCTGGCAGTTCGCGCAGCGGTCTCGAAAGTGACCAAATCACACCTCGAAATGAAGTGGCCCAACGATCTGCTGAGCGGCGGTCTCAAGTGCGCCGGTATCCTGGCGCAAGGCCGTTCCCGCGCCCAAAGCTCGCGCGTGGTGATCGGCCTGGGTTTGAATGTGAATCGCCCGGCAGACATCCCCGACGAAATCAAAGACACGGCTGCCTGGCTCAGCGACGCCAACGGAGCGTTGATCGACCGAACGAAGCTACTTGCCGCGCTGCTGACGGCCTATGAGTGCAACTATGACTCTCTGGTGCGCGATCCGGCGGCGATCATCAGCGAATGGTCTGCGCTGGCAGCGTTGACCGGCAAATATATCGTGGTCAAAGCTCTCGACGGTTCCACCTTGCACGAGGGCATCGTGCACGGCATCGATCATGAGGGCAGCTTGCTCGTGCAAACTGCGTTGGGAGAAAGAACCGTGCGGCTCGGGGACGTGGATGTCCTGAACTAGATTTTGGTCGCGAAGGCCTGTTCAGCGTGATACGAAGAGCGCACGAGCGGTCCGGAGACGACCTGATGGAATCCCAGCGGTTTTACCTCGCGCGCAAACCACGCGAACTTTTCCGGAGTCACGAATTCCACGACCTTGAGATGTTTTTGCGTCGGTTGTAGATATTGACCGAAAGTGATGATGTCCACGCCGGACGCCCGCAGATCGCGTGCCGTCTGCAATACGTCCTCGTCGCTTTCGCCCAGGCCGAGCATGATGCTGGACTTCGTATACATGTCCGGGCGTAGGCTCTTCACGCTTTGCAGGACGAACAAGCTTTGATCGTATCCGCAGCGACGGTCACGAACGCTGCGTGTCAGCGGTCGGGTCGTTTCGATATTGTGCGCGTACACGTCCGGATTGGCAGCGACAACCGTCGCGATAGCCGCGGGATCACCGCGATAGTCTGAGGTCAGCACTTCGACTCGTACGTGGGGCGTGCGCGCCTTTATGGCGCGAATCGCTTCAGCCATCTGCGCGGCGCCGCCGTCGGCAAGATCGTCGCGGTCGACACATGTGATCACCGCGTAGTTCAACTTCAGCTCTTCGATTGAATGCGCCAGCTTCGCGGCTTCGAGTGGATCGATTGCGTTGGGATGACCGGTCTTGACGTTGCAGAAGCGACAGCCGCGCGTGCAGGTATCGCCTAAGATCATGAACGTGGCCGTTCCCACGCCCCAGCACTCGGCGATATTCGGACACATGGCTTCCTGACAGACCGTGTGCAGGTTGCGCTCTTTGACCATCGAGCGCAAATGCAAGTAATTCTCGCCGGCCGGCAGCTTTACTTTGAGCCATTCAGGTTTGCGAGCGATCATGCTATCTTTTCCGGCACGCTTTCAGCGATGCAGTGTATGTTGAAGACAGTCTCCATTGCTTTGCGCATGACCGGTTTTGTTTCCGCTAGCGAAACGCTGCGGCCGCATTCTTTTTGGATGGATGTGACCGGGACGCTGGGCATTCCGCACGGATTGATGAGCGCAAAGGCCGTCAGATCGGTGCAAACATCCAAGGCAAAACCGTGGAAAGTGACGCCCGAACGCACCGCGGCGCCGATGGAAGCCACCTTTGCTCCGGCGATGAAGACGCCGGGATGATCGCCGCGACGCTCCGCAGCGACCGAAAACTCGCGCAGCGCTTCGATAATGCTGTACTCCATCTTGCGTACGAAGCTTTGCACTTCACGAAGACGAGCCAACTTGAAGATGGGATAGCCGACCAGTTGTCCGGGACCGTGGTAGGTCAAGTCGCCGCCGCGCTCGACTTCGAAGTAGTCGATGCCACGTCGCTGCAACTCATCTTTGGAAACGAGTAGGTTGTGCGCTTTACCGGATTTGCCCATTGTGATCACGGGCGAGTGTTCGCAGAAAAGCAGCGTGTCGCCGATATAGCCGGCTACTCTCTCCGCGTGCAGGCGGCGTTGCAATATCCAAGCCTGTTCGTACGAGACACGGCCGAGATCTTGAAACACCACGTCCATGTTTGTCCTCAGACCTATTTTACCGCTGTCGCAGCGGGCGCGGGGGTGTTGGCGATATGAATGGCGCGTCCGTGCAACGCTTCCGCAGCTTCCATGATCGGCTCCGAGAAGGTGGGGTGGGGGTGAATGGTCAGGCCGATGTCTTCCACCGTGGCGCCCATTTCAATAGCGAGCACCGCTTCTGCAACCATCGACTCCGCCGTCGGAGAGACGATATGAATACCAAGAACCAAATCCGTTTTCTTGTCTCCGACGATTTTTACCATTCCGTCCGTGATGTTGACCGTGCGCGCACGACCCAGCGCCGCCAAACGGAATCTGCCCAAGCTGACATCGTAGCCTGCCGCCTTGGCTTGCTCTTCCGATAGGCCGGCGGTGGCAAGTTGGGGATCGGTATACACGCAGTTCGGAACGGCCATTGGATCGTACGCCGAAGCCATTCCCGCGATGACTTCCGCCGCCACCACGCCTTCTTTCATAGCCTTGTGAGCGAGCAAAGGCGCTCCCGCGCAGTCGCCGACTGCGAAAATCGTCGGCACGTTGGTGCGCCGCTGTTCGTCCACTTTGATGAAGCCGCGATCCAACTTCACGCCGACTTTCTCCAAGCCGAGATTAGAAGTGCGCGGTCGGCGTCCCACCGCCACCAAGAGCTTGTCGACTTGACGGCTCTCGTTGATCGCGCCTTCCAATACTACGGTTACCTTGTTGGCCTGTGCGGCGGCGCTCGCCGCTTTGGTTTTAAGGTGCACGTTGATGCCTTGCTTTTTGAGGATGCGCAGCAACAAGGTGCTTATTTCGAGGTCGGTGTCGCCCAGAGCGCGGTCGAGCATCTCGACCACGGTCACGTCAGCGCCCAGACGTTTGTAAATCGTGGCGAACTCAAGCCCCACCACACCGGCGCCCATGATGAGGATGCTCTTGGGTATCTCAGCTAGACTCACCGAGTCGTCAGAGTTAAGAATGGTGGTACCGTTGCGAGGGAAGGCGGCCAAAGCGACGGGCTCCGACCCGGATGCCACTACGATGCTGCCCGCCGAAAGCGTCGCGGTGCCGCCATCCGCCTTTTTTACGCGTACGCTATTCTTGTCGAGCACCTCCGCCGTTCCGGTCATTGACTCGACCTTGTTGACCTTGAACAGCGTGCCGATCCCGTTGACGAGGTCGTCGACCATTTTCGATTTCCATTTGTTCAGGGCCGGCAGGTTGATTTTCGGCTCGGAAAATTCGATGCCCAGCTCTTTGATCTCCCGAGCTGCCGTGATGACTTCACCCACGTGGAGCAGCGCCTTGGTCGGCATGCAGCCCCAGTTGAGACATACCCCACCCAAACGCTCTTTCTCGATGCAGAGCGTGCGTTTGCCGAGTTGCGCAAGCCGGATAGCCGCGGTGTAGCCGCCGGGTCCGCCGCCGAGGACGATTGCGTCGTAGTCTTGTGCCACGCCTAACCGCCTTCCATGAGCAAGACATCGGGATGGGCGAGCGACTCGGCCACATCTTTGACGAACATCGCTGCCAGCGCGCCATCCACTACCCGGTGATCGAACGATATCGAAAGATACATCATCGACCGGATGACGATTTGATGGTCACGCACGACCGGTCTTTCCAGGATGGAATGTGTGCCCAAAATGCCGACCTCAGGATAGTTGATGACCGGGAAGGTGAACAAGCCGCCGACCGAACCGACGTTGGTAATAGTGAACGTACCGCCGGTGATATCGTCGTGGCTGAGCTTTCCGTTGCGCGCCTTGTCGGCCAGTTCCGAGATCTCCGCAGCGAGTTCGAATATCGTCTTACTGTCGGCCTCGTGGATAACCGGTACGACAAGCCCCTCATCGGTGTTTGCAGCGATCCCGACGTTGTAGTAATGCTTGAGGACGATTTCATGAGATTCATCGTCAAGTGACGCGTTCATATAGGGATATTTATTGAGCCCAGACGCAACCGCTTTCACAAAGAAAGGCAGATAAGTCAATTTGATTCCGCGAGCCGCTGCTTTCTCTTTTGCTCGCGTGCGCATGGCCACCAATTCCGTAAGGTCCGCTTCGTCGACATGCAGCGTGTGCGCCGCGGTGTGCTTGCTGTGCACCATGTGATCGGCGATGACTCGTCGCAAGCCGCGCAGCGGCACTCGCTCGGTCGCTGGGCTCTCGCCAGTTTGGCGCGTCCCCGAGGCGGAGCGTGACGGTGCCGGCTTTTGGCCGCTCTTGGACACGCGCTCGATATCCTCGCGACGTATCCGGCCGCCCTCGCCCGAACCGCGAACGCGAAGAAGATCAACGCCCAATTCGCGTGCGAGCTTGCGGACTGCAGGCGCGGCGAGGGGTCGGCCAGACTGACCTAAGACTGCCTTCTCGCCTTCACTGACCTCACCGCGTGGCTGACCGTTGCCGAGCGTGACCTTCGCCGCCGCTTGCGGACTGCTCGCTGTTTCGGTCGCCGGTGCGGCCGAAGAAGCCGGTGCAGCCGCTGCAGCCGGTGCAGAGGCATGGTGGTCGTCGAGCGTCTCGCCTTCCTTACCGAAGATCGCGATCGGCTTGCCGATTGGAACGACGGCGCCTTCCGGGGCGACCTGCTTGAGCAAGATGCCTTCATAGGGCGACGGCACTTCGACCGTCACCTTGTCGGTCATGACTTCGACCAAAGGCTGATCGAGTGCGACATGATCGCCTTCTTTGACCAACCACTTGACGATCTCGCCTTCGATTACGGATTCGGCGAGCTCGGGCATCTCCAGTTCAACTGACATACCTGCTCCTCAGAAGTTGATTGCTTTCTTGACCGCGCGGCGCACGCGCTCGACATTCGGCATGTACGCCTTTTCCAAGGCGTACGGAAAGGGCGTATCCCATCCGGCCACGCGAACGATCGGCCCCTCGAGATACTCGATCGCATTCTCGGCTATGAAAGCCGCGATCTCTCCGGCGAAGCCGCCGATGCCGGGCGCTTCCTGCAATGCGATGACATGACCGGTCTTGGCGACAGTCTGCATGATCGCTTCGGAATCGTATGGCTGCAGGGTGCGCAGGTCGAGTACTTCGAGCTCGACGCCCTCTTTCTTCATCGCCTCCGCCGCCTCGAGAGCCAAGTGTACCATGGCGCCAAACGTGATGATGGAAGCATGCTTGCCTTCACGCGCGATGGCCGCTTTGCCGAGCGGCACTTCATACGATCCTTCAGGCACCTCGCTCTTGACCGCACGATAGATCTTTTTCGGCTCCATAAAGACGACCGGATCCGGATCGCGAATCGATGCGATGAGCAATCCTTTGGCATCGTATGGGTTGCTGGGCGCCACGACTTTCAGTCCCGGCGTCGCCACGAAATACGCTTCCGGCGATTGCGAGTGGTAGCCGCCGCCTCGGACGCCGCCACCGTACGGCGAGCGAATCACCATGGGGCAAGAAAATTGCCCGGCCGACCGGTAGCGCATTTTCGCAGCTTCCGAAACGAGCAAATCGAAGCCGGGAAAAATGAAATCGATGAACTGAATCTCCGCGACCGGCTTCAGGCCGTAGCACGACATGCCGACGGCGGCGCCGATGATGCCGGCCTCGGCTAGCGGCGTGTCGATGACGCGATCCTTGCCGAATTTATCGATGAGACCTTCGGTGATCAAGAAGACGCCGCCGCGCGGGCCTATGTCTTCACCGAGCAGAACGACGTCCTGGTCACGCTCCATCTCGTCCATGAGAGCCGAGCGCAGCGCCTGCACCATGGTGAATTGTGTTTTTTGTTTTGTGACTTCCGCGGTTGCCATTATTCCTCCGGCCCCTATGAGACGCCCAGCTCGGCGGCGAGTTCTTTACGCTGCCGTTCGAGCTGCGGTGTTAGCTTTTCGTACGCGTAATCGAGCACGGTCATCGGATCCGGCAAGGCGCTCTTCTCTGCTTCTTCCATGGCGGTGACGAGCTCGGCTTTGATTTCTGCTTGCAGCTTTTGCTCGCGCTCCTCATCCCATAGTTTCTGCCGCTCCAAAAACTTGCGGAAACGCATCACCGGATCGCGTTGCGTGCGCCACATCTCCAATTCGCCTTTCGGGCGGTAGCGCGTATCATCGTCCGCCGACGAATGTGGTCCGTAACGATAGGTGTACGCTTCGATCAAGCTCGGTCCGTTGCCGGAGCGTGCCTTGTCGGCGCAATGTTTCGTCACCGCGTAGACCGCAAGGGTGTCGTTGCCGTCCACCAAAAACCCGTCCATGCCGTAGGCCTTCGCCTTCTCGGCGATCGTGCGGGTGTGGGTTTGTTCTTGCAGCCGAACCGATATCGCGTACTGATTGTTTTGGCAAAAGAAGATGCATGGCGAGTTGTAGACGGCTGCGAAATTGAGCCCCACGTGGAAATCGCCTTCGCTCGTCGCGCCATCGCCGAAGTACGTGATCGTGATTTCTTTGCGCTTCTTGATGCGCTGCGCCATGGCCGTGCCGACGGCTTCGGTTATCTGGTTACCGACGGTCGACGACGGCGGCACGATGTGCAGTTCGCGTGAGCCCGGACCATGCGGCATCAGCCGGCCTTGCGTGGGATCTAACATCCGTCCCAACACGTGACCGAACCACTGGGCCGCGCTCAATCCCTTCACGATCATGCTGCCCTGAGAACGGTGATCGCCGTACATCCAGTCGTCCTTCAGCAACGGCAGGGCGCTCCCGACTTGCGAAGCTTCTTGACCAGCGATCTGTGCGTAAAAACCTGCGCGCCCTTGCCGCACCAGGATATAGCCGCGGTCGTCAACCGCGCGCACAAAGACCAGCCAGCGATACATCTTCAGCAGGTCATCTTTTGACAACCCCAACGAATCGATGTTCTGCACTGGACTGCCGTCGTAGGCGAGCACTTGGATTGGCTCGTCGGTGAACGGTCGGATTTCCATCAAAGCCTCCGGAAAAAAAAGAATGCCGGCGCGCACAAGCGACGCGTGGCCACGTACAGCGGAGCAATTTTAGCGAAGCTGACTACTCAAGTTATCGGTTCTTATGGATTTCATGCATTACCTCCGCAGTGGGAATGCGCATGGAATGCAGGGCTCGGCATGGGAAACCTGACAATACTGTCACCGTGTGGATTGATTCTTTCACTCGGCGATAGCGGAGGACAGCACCGTCAAACTCGGACCTTTTGCTTTTATGAAGTTGTCGGTAGGCTTGTACCGGCCGGTGCCAGGAGCGCCCCTCAGCTCTGACACGCAAGCGAATCTGTTGCGCGAGTTGCATCGCGACTATCCCTCGCTGCAGCAAGTACCCGGCGGGGTGATTTTCTCCGATCCGAACGCGGGCCGGATGCTGTTGATCGACCAGACAAAGGTCGAATCGATCGAGAACAGCCCCAACTCGCCCTTCGACGCAATCAACCGCATGCACGTCGATTTCGAAAAAAGCATCCCGATTTTGGATTACGCTCCGCCATTTCACCTAAAGATTGAAGGCGCCGGAACGATTCAAGCGATGGAGGGCTTGAATCCAACCGCCGTGTTGCAGCAGTATGCGCCGGCCAATAAGCGCTGGGCGGAGCTCGCCGGTACCTGCGCTTTTACAGGCATCCGCTATATCTTCCGAACCGACGACGGCACGCAGCGCGACGTACATATCGAGCCACTGTTCGCGCAACCTGATAAGTTTTACGTGATGGTGCTGAGCGTTGCCGGTGCAGGTTGCTCGAGCTTAGACGACGTGATGCAGCGTGCGCACCAAGAAACTGAAGTGATCGAGCGTTTGAGCGACCGCGTGGTTTCCGATATTTCGCTCTAACTTCCCGGCGTGAGATCGGTCATCGGAACATCGTGGCGCGTGAGCGTGTAAGCGCTGACCTCTAGAGCAAAACGGCCTTTATAGCCCTCACCCGATATCGACAAGAAATATTTGCCGGGTGGGACCAAATCTATGTAGTACGCGAGTCCGTCGCTTTCGGCAGTGTAAATCTTGCCGTGACCGTCGTCGAGTTGCGCTGTGAGATTTGGTATCGGCAACAAACCGGCTACCGATCCGGTGACCAAAGATGGATCACGTTTGAGAACCGGTGCCTGGCGTGCGTGCCCGCCGGCGTACGCCATCATCGGCACATCGATGTGGCGGACGGTTGAGTCGAGCACCACAAAATTCTTGAATCCGCGGCATGCGTTCGTGTTCACGGCAATCGAACGCAAACCCGGACGCACCAAAAGCGTGAAGTTAAAAGAACCGTCCAGCAGGCGTTTTGGTTCATCGACGATTTGCGCGCCGCCCGCGATCACGCGGGGAAAAGGCTGACGAGCGGGGTCTTGACGGCAGGGAATGGTTTCCACGGTCACGGGAACACGGCGCAGAGGCGGCTGCCGCAGCGCGGCCGCATGCTCCGTCAAAGCGGCCGAGATGACCGCGGCGATGATCGGTGCGCAAACGTATGCCCGGCTAAAATGGTTGAGCAGTCGCCTTACCCCCTAAAGAAGTTTTCGGCAAATGCGTCTAGAGACCAAAGGGGTTTATCGGTTTGACGCCCGTGTACATGACAACGCCCTTGGTTTCCGTATACAGGTCCAGCGTTTGCATGGCGAGCTCCCGGCCAAAACCAGACTGCTTATAACCCCCAAACGGTACCCCGGGAAAAATTGAAAACGGCGTATTGATACCGACACCGCCCGATTTCAGCGCGCCCGCCACGCGCTGGGCGCGGCTGCCGTCTTTGGTCCACACCGAGGCCGCCAATCCATATACCGAATCATTCGCGATGGCGACGGCTTCTTTCTCCTCTTTGAATGTCGTGATCACTGCAACAGGACCGAAGATCTCTTCTTGCGCCACGCGCATGGAGTTTTCAACTTTATCCAGCACGGTGGGCAGCAAGAAGTTTCCGCTTGCCAGCGGTCCATCAGGCCGGCTGCCGCCACACGCGAGCGTAGCACCCTCCTGTTGCCCGATACCGATATACCCTTCGATCTTTTCCAACTGGCGCTTCGAAATGATCGCGCCGATCTGCGTGGCGGGATCCATCGGATCACCAACTTTGAGCGAGCGCGCCTTGCTGACAAATCTGCTAACGAATTCGTCACGGATTTTTTCCTGGACCAAGATGCGCGAGCGAGCGTCGCACGACTGGCCCGCATTATAGAAGATCGCGTGCAGAGCGCCGTTCACGGCTGCGTCAATGTCGGCGTCGTCAAAGACGATGTTGGGAGATTTCCCTCCGAGCTCGAGCGTCACACGCTTGATCGTTGCGGATGCGATCTCCATGATTGAGCTGCCGGTAGATGTTTCGCCCGTGAACGCGACCTTGTCTACTCCGGGATGTCCGGCTAGATGGGCGCCGATCACCGCTCCCGGTCCCGGCAGGACGTTGACCACGCCGGGCGGGCAGCCGGCTTCCAAACAGATCTTGCCGAGTTCGAGTGCGGTGATGGGGGTGGGCGAAGCCGGCTTGAGTATGATCGTGCAACCTGCAGCCAAAGCGGGCGCCACTTTCCAGGCGGCCATGAGCAGGGGGTAATTCCAGGGAACGATCTGCGCGCAAACGCCGACCGGTTCTTTCAGCGTGTAATTGAAGAAGCCGGCCGGCGCCGGAATGGTGTTGCCCATTATTTTTGTGACGGCGCCCGCGTAAAACTCAAAATCTTCAACCACTTGCCCGATTTCAGCCTTCGCCGCCGAAATGGTCTTGCCGCTGTTCTCCACTTCCAGCCGCGCCAATTCGTCCAACCGCTCGGCGATCAGCGACGCAATCTTTATCAGCACGCGCGCCCGGCGCGCGGGCGGAAGCGCCGCCCACTTACCGGTGAGTGCCTGGCGCGCTGCTTGCACGGCGAGGTCGGCGTCGTGGATGCCGGCCGCGGCCACCGCCGCGATGACTTCATTGTTAGCGGGATTGTAGACGTTTGTATACTCGCCCGACTGAGGTTTGACGAACTCTCCATTGACGAAGAGATCGTAGGTTCTGTTCACCGTTGCAGTAGCCATCAATTTTCCTTAAACGCGTTCAACGAGAGTTGCAATGCCTTGCCCCACCCCAATGCACATGGTAGCGATGCCGCGCTGAGCGCCGCGTGATTGCATCGCATGCAAGAGCGTCACCATGATGCGGGCTCCGCTGCATCCGAGCGGATGGCCTAATGCGATGGCCCCACCATGGACGTTGACGCGCTCGACCGGAATTTCCAGCTCGCGAACGCAGGCGAGCGACTGAGACGCGAAGGCTTCATTCAATTCGATCAGATCGACGTCATCGATGCGCAGGTTGCTGCGCAGCAAGACTTTTTGGGTGGCGGGAATCGGACCTAAACCCATCAAGTTGGGATCGACCCCTGCGACGGCTGACGTAACGATGCGCGCGAGCGGTTTGATGCCGCGGCGCTTGGCCTCATCAGCTGACATCATAACGATGCCGGCTGCGCCGTCATTGATGCCGCTCGAGTTACCGGCAGTGACGGTGCCGCCTTCGCGAAACGCTGGGCGAAGCTTGGCAAGTTGTTCCATGGTGACGTCCGGACGCGGATGTTCGTCGACTTGAAAGATCTCCGAGCCGGCCGCCTTGCCGTTGAGCTTTACCGGCACGCCGATGAGTTCGCGATCGAAGGCACCTGAGCGTTGCGCCGCGCCCGTCTTGTGCTGACTGGCATAAGCGAACTCGTCTTGCTCCCGCCGGGAAATGCGATAACGCTCCGCGACGTTTTCAGCCGTTTCGCCCATGGATATCGGGGGGTAACCGCGCGCTGTCAATTTTGGATTGTACATGCGCGCGCCCAACGTCGTGTCAAACAAGTGCGGCGCACGCGCAAATTCCGCATCCGGCTTAGGCATGACGTACGGCGCACGAGTCATGCTCTCGACGCCGCCCGCAATGAAAATGTCTCCGCAGTCTGCCGCGATCGCCTGCGCTGCGCTATTGATCGCCTGCAAACCTGAACCGCATAACCGATTGAACGTCGCCCCGGCGACCGTTTCCGGAAAGTCAGCAGCGAGCAACGCCATGCGCGCAACGTTGCGGTTGTCCTCGCCCGCCTGGTTGCTGCAACCCCACATGACGTCTTCGACGTCGGCGGGATCGACCTGACTGCGCTCTGCGAGTCCGCGCAAAACCACTGCCGACAGATCGTCGGGCCGTACATGTCGCAAGGCGCCTGCATACTTGCCGATGGGCGTGCGCGCCGCGGCGACGATGACTGCTTCTCTCATGAAATCCTCGGGATGGAGCGGGGCTTTGCGAGCGCGGACCGTAACTGTTGTGACCGCACGCGTGGACGGCTCAAGGGAGTTTTTCGTGGTCACAATTCACGGCACCCGCCGCATTTTTGAAGGGCGCGTCATAAGCGTCCGCGTCGACGACGTCGAGTATCCAAATGGTCACCGCAGCACCGTTGAGGTCGTCGAACATCGCGGCGGCGTCGCAATCGTCGCGCAACCACAGCCTGGTCAAATCGTTCTCGTGCGACAATTTCGGCCGGCGCTGGGACGCCTTTTATGGGAGGTACCTGCGGGCAAGTTGGAGCCGGGTGAACAGCCGCTGGATTGCGCGATCCGCGAGCTCATCGAAGAAACGGGTTATCGCTGCAAGGAAATGCGTCACCTATGGACGTTCTACACCGCGCCGGGCTTTTGCACCGAACTGCTGCACCTGTATGTTGCCGAAGGACTGAGCGCCGGTAAATCGCAACCCGAAGCGAGCGAGCAAATCGAGATGCGAACGTTCGACGTCGACGAAGCGTGGCAGCTGGTCACAAGAGATGAGTTGCCTGACGCCAAAACACAGATCGCGCTTGCCTGGGCACGAGATCAGGTTAGGCGCTAGCGGTTGGCGCGGACCCGCTTATCGCAGCTGTCGCAGAAATACGTGAGCTTGGCGTCGGTGTCGTAGATCGAGTGGCTGTAGTACATCGCGCAGCGCGTATTGTAGCAGTGTTTCAAACCGAATGCGTGGCCAAGCGCGTGCACGCACTCCTTGAGCGCGCGATTGAATAGCACTGCATCGTCGGCCGGTTCGTTGTAGAAGTCCGGCTTGAGGCGAAACGTGGAAACGATGGCGACCCGGTCGGTTTCGCTCGCATCGCTAAAGATGAAGTTGTGGGATGTTTTATAAAGATCGCTGCCGATGACGCCTAGCAGCAAACCGTCACGCGCGGGATACTGTGAGAGCATCCGATTGAAAACCGTGTTGAGAAAAAACTGTCGCCGGATGGCGTTCGCTTGCGTGGGCGAGAGGGTGAGCGGCTTTTCGATTGCGAATTTATGGAAGAATCGTTCTTCCAGGCAAGGTGCGAGTCGTTCGCAAAAATCTGTTCCAACACCATTGATGGGGACGAGGCTTATTTTTTCCAAGGCTGTGAGGTGCGCTTCCCTCCTACACGCGGACGCATTTCGATGCGTCACCCTTCAACCTGTCCTATGCAAGTCCTCCGGCATGCATAAACGTGGCAGAGGGGAAAGTGTACGATGATCATCGGCCTCGGCACGGACGTGGCCGAAGTAGAACGATTTCGATTTAACGCAGCGCAACTCGAAAAATTTTCGCAGAAAATTTTCACGCCGGAAGAGATCGCACATGCACAGCGGCACCGTAATCCTCAGGAACGTCTGGCAGGCGCCTTCGCCGCAAAGGAAGCGACTCGCAAGGCGTTTGGGCATGCGATACCGTGGCGTCTCATCGGCGTGCGTCACGAAATGAGCGGCAAGCCTTACGTGCATCTCGCAGGCCGGGCGGCGCAGCTCATCGCTGCGCGTGGGGTGCGCCGCATGCACTTGAGTATCTCACACAGCCGCTACAATGCCGTGGCAACGGTCATATTGGAGGCGGACGATCCAGCGGGCGGCGTTGTGAGCCAATCTATCGACTTTGGTGAAAGAGCAGCTCGATGAATGCTTTGACTCCCTCCGAGATGCGTACGGCCGATATGCGCACCATAGAAGACCTCGGCATCCCGCCGATCGTTCTCGCTGAGTGTGCCGGCCGTACGGTAGCGGATCTTGCGCGCGACTTTTTGGCTGAGCTCGATGGCGACCCGATCCGCATCGCAGTGGTGGCGGGTTCCGGCAACAACGGCGCCGACGCGTTGGTGGCGGCGCGCTATCTGATGCAGCTCGGCTTTGAGCCGGATATCTATATGGCTGCCAAGGCGGCGGACTGCAATGAATTATGTCGCGCACAACTGGAGATCATGCAAGGCTTGGGTGCAAGTCTTAGCTTTTTGCGCGAACAGTCTCCCGAGTTTTTTCGCTCAGGGCTGCGCTCGGCGAGTTTGATCATCGACGGGCTGCTAGGCACCGGCACGAGTGGTCCACTGCGCGAACCGTATCGCGCTTGGGTCAACGAGATCAATATTGCGAACCGCGAGGTTATCGCGGTCGACATCCCAACGGGAATAGATCCGAGTTCTGGGATGGTGTCAGGCCCGGCCGTCACCGCGGCTGCCACGGTGACCATGGCTGCGCCGAAGGTCGGTATGCTGCTTTTCCCCGCCGCCTCCTACGTCGGCGAACTCTGGGTGGCGAACATCGGTATTCCACCTGCCATACTCGCCGATGTCGGCGGACGCTATCACGTGATGACCAAGCAGCAGTTCTTTTTTTGGTTACCGCGACGCAGCCGGCAAGCAGACAAGCGCAGCGCCGGCGAAGTCGTCGTCATCGGCGGCAGTTCGCAGTATTTTGGTGCACCCGCTCTGGCTGCCATGGGCGCACAGTACGCGGGCGCCGGCTATGTGACGGTGGCCTGCCCGGCAGAAGCGGCGAATGCGATCAGCAACCACCTCATGGAGCAGATCATCGTGCCCTGGCCGCAAACAAGCGACGTCGGCACGATCGTGAACGCGCTGCTCGAAATGACGCGCCACGCTGGAGCGGTGGTGATCGGACCGGGCTTAGGGCGTGAGCCCCTCACCCAAGACGTCGTGCGCCGCTACCTCACGCAAACGACTCGGCCGCTCGTCATCGACGCTGACGCGCTCTTTGCGATCTCCGGCCACACGGACATCGTCGCCAGCAAGAAAGCCGTCCTCACTCCTCATGATGGTGAGTTTTCGCGCCTGCTGGGCGAGCAGGCCGACAGCGCTATCGCCAATCGCATAAAAGCCGCGGATGAGTTTGCCTCTGCGCTCGATATCACGTTATTGCTGAAGGGGCCGCGCTCGATCATCGCCACCAAAGAAGCGTCGTACGTCAACCTCACCGGAAACGAGCTACTCGCTACTGCCGGATCGGGCGACGTGCTGTCGGGCATCATCGGCGCCATGCTGGCAGCCGGTTGCAGCCCGCGTCAATCCGCGGCCATCAGCGCCTATTGGCACGGACTCGCCGCCGACTATCTGCTTGACCAGAACAAGCACAGCATCATCGCGAGCGACGTGGCGCGCAGCCTGCAAGATGCGCTCCACTGGTTGGATGAGCGCGAAGACGAAGACGACGGCTACCTGGCGCGGGTGGTTTAACCCGGCGCTGGCGGCGTTTGGACCAAACCGAGAAATTCTTTCTCGCCGATAACTTTAACGCCAAGCTTTTCAGCCTTACCGAGTTTGCTGCCGGCCGCCTCGCCGGCAACGACGTAGTCGGTTTTCTTGCTGACAGACGCGGCCACTTTACCGCCTGCCTGCAGAATGCGGGCCGCTGCTTCTTCGCGAGTAAGATTGGGCAGCGTGCCGGTGAGCACAAAGGTCTTGCCGGCGAGAGGACCGTCCTTCCTCGGCACTGCGGCAGCATCGTCTTCTAAACGAACTCCGGCTTTGCGCAGCTTTGCGATCACCGACAGATTAGGCTTCTCGCTGAAAAAATGCACGATACTGTCGGCGATTCGCGGTCCGATCTGTTCGGTGGCCTGCAGGTCGTCCGGCGACGCGTGCTCGAGTGCTTCGATGTTGGGAAACGCTTGCGTGAGGAGCTGTGCGTTTTGCGCGCCCACAAAGCGGATGCCCAGAGCGTAAAGGACGCGCCAAAAAGGCCGCGTCTTGCTCTGCTCGATATTGCGCAAAAGGTTCGCGGCCAGCTTGTCACCGGTGCGCGGCAATGACAGGATGTGTTCTTTGGTAAGCGCGTAGATGTCGCCGACGTCCGTAACGAGCCCATTGTCCACGAGCGCCTCGCTGAAGCGGTCGCCCAAGCCCTCGATGTCCATCGCGCCGCGCGAAGCGAAATGACGCAAGCGTTCCTTGCGCTGGGCCGGACACGCTGCGTTCGTGCAATACGCCATCGCTTCGCCTTGCTCGCGATAGACCGGCATTCCGCATGCCGGACAGCGCGTGGGCAAATGATATTGCGCCAGCTTTTTGCCGCGGCGTTTTTCGAGCACGGGCCGGACGATCTCGGGAATCACCTCACCGGCGCGGCGCACGACGACGATGTCGCCGGCGCGGATATCCTTTTCGTGCACGAAATCTTCGTTGTGCAGCGTCGCGGTGGTAACGGTCACGCCGCCCACTGAGACCGGCTCCAGCACTGCATACGGATTGACGCTGCCGGTGCGCCCAACGTTCACCTCAATGGATTGCAGGCGTGTTTGCGCTTCCTCCGCCGGATATTTGTAGGCGATCGCCCAGCGCGGATCTTTGCCGACGAAACCCAAGCGGCGCTGTTGCGCGAGATCGTCGATCTTGACGACGATGCCGTCAATGCCGTAGTCGAGCTTGTCGCGGCGCGCTTCCCATGATGCGCAAAACTCCGCGACAGCGTCGAAACTCGTGAAGTGCTTGGCTTCGCTGTTCACCGGAAAGCCGAACCCGGCGAGAGATTGGAGCAGCTCCCACTGACTGCGAGCCTGCAGCGCCGGCTCGGACGCGCCAATGCCATAAGCGAAGAAGCGCAGCGGGCGCTGGGCTGAAATTCGCGGGTCGAGTTGGCGCACCGCGCCGGCAGCGGTGTTGCGCGGGTTGGCGAAAGCCGCTTCGCCAGCGGCAAGCCGCCGCTCGTTCATAGCGTCGAAATCAGTGCGCCGCATGTAGACTTCGCCGCGCACTTCCAAAAGCGGCGGCGGCGAGCCGCGCAAGCGCAGCGGGATCGAGCGCACTGTGCGTAGATTTG
>Ga0209220_1000047_pt1 | contig 66921 bp, 59 predicted proteins | sample BlaSpr_A8_OM3_M3_FD_187984 | JGI IMG/M metagenome (GOLD analysis project Ga0209220, IMG submission 187984) | Forest soil microbial communities from Thunder Bay, Ontario, Canada - Black Spruce, Ontario site 2_A8_OM3_M3 (SPAdes) (version 2) | ecosystem: Environmental > Terrestrial > Soil > Boreal... | reverse complement strand
GGGGTCGAACTCCGTCTCGGCTGTCTTGGTCGCCGTGTTCGTGGTCGGCGCGGTCGTGTTCACGGTGGCCACGATCAAGAGGGTGGCGCTCGAGGCGTTGGCCATCGGCCCGATGTTCCAGACCCCGGTGCCCGAGTTGTAGGTCGTGCCGCCGGCGGGGGTCGCCGAGAAGAGCGTCAGACCCCCCGGCAGCAGGTCGGTGACCTGGACGCCGTTCGCCGCGTTAGGCCCGTTGTTCGTCGCGGTGATCGTGAAGGTGACGTTCGTTCCGAGATCGGGTGTGGCGTTGTTCACGACCTTGGTGATCGCGATGTCCGCCAGCGCCCTGGGCGTGATGGTGGCGGTCGCGGAGTTGTTGCCCGCGACAGGGTCAGGCTGGAATTCGGCAGTCTTGGTCGCGGTGTTCGTGGCCGGCGCGGTCGTGTTGACGGTGGCAACGATCGCGAGGGTCGCGGACGAGCCGTTGCTCAGCGCGCCTATGTCCCAGAGGCCCGTCCCGGAGTTGTAGCTCGTTCCGACGCTTGGCGTGGCCGACACAAAGATCAGCCCTGCCGGCAGCGGATCGGTGACCTGCACGCCGGTTGCGTTGCTGGGCCCCTTGTTGGTCGCGGTGACGGTGAACGTCACGTTGGAGCCGAAGTCGGGTGTCAGGTTGTTGACCGACTTGGCGATGGCGATGTCGGCCGACTGGCCGGTGACCGTCGCAGGCGACACGTCGTTGGCGGCGTTGGGGTCTGGCTGGTTGCCTGCGGTCCTGGTCGCGGTGTTGATCACCGGGTTGGTCGTCGTCACGGTTGCGACGATCGACAGGGTCTCGCTGACCCCGTTGCCAAGGGGCCCGATATGCCAGACCCCAGTCCCTGCAACGTAAGTGCCGAAGCTTGGCGTCGCCGAGACCAGCGTCAGGCCAGCCGGCAGCGCGTCAGTGATCTCCACGCCGGTTGCGTTGCTGGGTCCGTGGTTGGTCGCGGTGATGGTGAACGTGACGTTGGAGCCGACGTTGGGGGTCGGGTTCGAAACCGTCTTCACGACCCCGATGTCGGCGGCCTGCCCAGTCACAGTCGCCGAAGCAGTGTTGTTGCCGAGCACAGGGTCGGGCTGAACCTCCGCCGTCTTCGCAGCGATGTTGGCGACGGGATTGGTGCCGGTGACCGTGGCGACGAGGGACAGGGTCTCGTTGCCACCGTTGGCGAGCGGACCGATGTTCCAGACCCCCGTCCCGGAGTTGTAGGTCGTGGTTCCGCTCGCAGTGGACGACATGTATGTGAGGCCTGGCGGCAGCAGGTCGGTGACCTGCACGCCAGTGGCGGCGCTAGGGCCGTTGTTCGTGGCGGTGACCGTGAATGTCACGTTCGTGCCCTGGTTCGGTGCGGTGTTGCTGACGGTCTTGGTGATCGCGATGTCCGCGGCGACCGGCGTCACCGTCGCGCTCGCCGAGTCGTCTGGGGCCGTGGGATCGGCCTCGTTCTCGGCCGTCTTGCTGGCGGTGTTGATGGTGGGGTTGACCGTGTTGACGGTGGCTGTGATGCCCAGAGTTGCCACCGAGCCGTTCGTGAGGACGCCGATGTTCCAGACGCCCGTAACCGAGTTGTAGGTCGTGCCCACGCTCGGCGCCGCCGACACGAAGTTCAGCCCCGCGGGGAGCTGGTCCGTGATCTGCAACCCGCTCGCGGCCGCTGGGCCGTTGTTGGTGGCGGTGACGGTGAACGTCACGTTGGAGCCGAAGTTCGGCGTCGGGTTGTCGACCGTCTTGGTCACGGCGATGTCCGCGATGCAGCACGACACCGTCGCCGACGCCGAGTTGTTGCCTGCCACCGGGTCCGGCTCGACTTCGGCGGTCTTGGTCGCCGTGTTGGTCTGGTTGGCGAGGCTCGTGACCTGCGCGGTGATCGTGAGTGTGGCGGTTGCGCCGTTTGCTATCGGGCCGATGTTCCACAATCCCGTCCCCACGGTGTACGTGCCCGAAACCGTGGACGACGAGACGTATGTGAGACCCACAGGCAGCACGTCGCTGACTAGCACACCGGTGGCGTTGCTGGGTCCGTTGTTCTTGGCGGTGATCGTGAACGTGACGTTGCTCATGAAGGCGGGCGTCGAGTTGTCGACCGTCTTGCCGATCGCGATGTCCGCCGACACGGGAGTGACCGTGGCGCCGGCGGAGTTGTTGGCGGGCTGGGGGTCGGGCTGGTCCTCAGCGCTCTTGGTCGCCGTGTTGGTGGCGGGGGACGTCGTGTTCACGGTGGCGACGATGGAAAGAGTGGCGTTCGCGCCGTTGGCCAGGGCTCCGATGTCCCAGAGTCCGCTACCTGAGTTGTAGGTCGTCAGTCCGCTCGGCGTGGCGGAGACCAAGGTCAGTCCGGCGGGCAGGAGGTCGGTGACCTGCACGCCGGTGGCGTTGCTGGGCCCGTTGTTGGTGGCGGTGACCGTGAAGGTCACGTTGGTGCCGAAATTCGGTGTCGGGTTGCTCACGATCTTCGTGATCGCGATGTCGGCCGACTGCCCGGTCACCGTCGCCGAGGCGGTGTTGTTGCCCGCCACAGGGTCGGGCTGCACCTCCGCCGTCTTGGCCGCCGTGTTGGTCACCGGGGTGGTCAAGGTCGCGGTGGCGACGATGGAGAGAGTCTGGTTGGCGCCGTTGGCGAGAGCTCCGATGGTCCAAACGCCGGTGCCTGAGTTGTAGGTCGTCCCTCCACTCGCGATGGCGGAGACAAACGACAGGCCAGCCGGCAGCGGGTCGCTGACGACCACGCCTGTTGCGTTGCTGGGCCCGTTGTTGGTCGCGGTGATGGTGAACGTGACGTTGGTGCCCTGGTTCGGCCGGGTGTTGTCGACCAGCTTTGTGATGGCGATGTCAGCCGCCACAGGAGTGACGGTTGCTTTGGCGGAGTCGTTTCCGGAAAGCGGATCCGGCTGGACTTCAGCGGTCTTGGTCGCCGTGTTCGTGGCTGGCGCCGTCGTGTTCACGGTGGCCACGATCGACAGAGTGGCGCTGGCGCCGTTGGCGACCGCTCCGATGTTCCAGAGCCCGGTGCCCGCGTTGTAGGTCGTACCTCCACTTGGGGTGGCCGAAAAGAAGGTCAGGCCGGCCGGCAGCAGGTCGGTGACCTGCACCCCCGTGGCATTGCTGGGGCCATTGTTGGTGGCGGTGACGGTAAAGGTCACATTGGTCCCGAAGTTGGGAGTCGAGTTGGACACGATCTTGCTGATCGCGATGTCCGCGGCTTGACCGGTCACCGTCGCCGATGCCGAGTTGTTGCCGGCGCCAGGGTCGGGTTGGTCTTCCGCGGTCTTGGTTGCGGTGTTGGTCGTCGCGGCGCTGGTGTTCACGGTGGCGGTGATGGTGAGCGTCGCGTTCGCGCCGTTGGCGAGAGCGCCGATGTTCCACACGCCGGTTCCCGGGATGTAGGTGGTGACTCCGCTCGTTGTCGACGAGACGTACGTCAGCCCCGCGGGCAGCAGGTCTGTGACCTGCACGCCCGTGGCGGCGCTCGGCCCGCTGTTGGTCGCGGTCACCGTGAAGGTCACATTGGTGCCCACGTTTGGCGTGGGGTTCGACACGGTCTTGTTGATCGCGATGTCGGCCGCCTGCCCGGTGACCGCCGCTGAAGCCGTGTTGTTGCCGGCGACAGGGTCCGGTTCCGTTTCGGCGGTCTTGGTGGCGGTGTTGGTCACCGTGGCGGTGCCTGTAACGGTGGCCACGATGGAGAGGGTCGCGTTACCGCCATTGGCCACCGCGCCGATGTTCCACACGCCGGTCCCGGCCGTGTACGTGCCGGCGCTCGGCGCGGCGGATACGAAGGTCAGTCCGGCAGGAAGGAGATCTGTCACCTGGACACCTGTCGCGTTGCTAGGCCCGTTGTTCGTGACGGTGACGTTGAACGTCACGTTGGTGTTCTGGTTCGGGGTCGCGTTGCTCACGGTCTTGGCCACCGCGATGTCCGCCGACGAGACGATGTTGGTCGGGTCGCTGGCGGTGTCGTTGGTGGTGTTGGTCTCGCCGCCGCCGCTGACGCTCGCCTGGTTGGTCACGGAGCCGGCCGCGCCCTGCAGGACGGTCACGGTCACCGTGATCGCGGGGTAGGAAGCCCCGCCGGCCAGCGCATCGGACCGGGTGCAGGTCACCGTTTGACCTACCGGAGCGGGGCAGGTCCAGCCGGTGCCCGCAGCGACGGTGGGCGTCAGCCCCGCGGGCAATGTGTCGGTGACCGTCACCGTGCCGCTCGTCGCCACGTTGCCCGAGTTGGTTGCCGTCAGGGTGTATGAGCCGGTCGACCCGCGCGTGAACGAACCGACATGGCTCTTGGCGATGGTCAGGTCCGGTGCATGAACCGTCACGCGCTCGGCTCCACCGCCGGCGTAGCCGGCCGACGTCGTGCCGCCTGCTGTGGTGCGGGTCGGGTCGAGGTAGGTGGCGGTGGCCGGGTTGCTGTAGGTGCCGGGGGCCACGCTGGCCGCGATGTTGACCGTGAACGTGATGACGACCGATGCGGCGCCGGGGATGGTGAAGGTGCCGAACGCTGGGTTGGTGTCACCCGCGGTGGGATTGACGGTAGCGGGCCGCGTCGCGCCTCCATTGAGCACGACGCTTCCGGTCGACGCGTAGGTGAAGCCCGCCGGCAGGGCGTCCGAGATGGAAACGCCGGTGGCCGCACCGGCGCTGGCGGCGTTGCTCACCGTGATCGAGTAGGTGGCGGTGGTCCCGGTGATGGTGTTGGTGACGTTGGGAGTGCTGGTGGTCTTGGTCACCGTGAGCGCCGGGAGGCACTCGGCTCCGGACGACGATCCCGGGATCGCGGTCACGGTGGTGGTCTGCACCACGCCGGGGTCTCCGTTCACCGACCCATACGTCGCCGCGTCGACTGTGGTCGTTCCGTGGGCGCCGCCCAGGACCGTCGCCTGCGCACCGGGGATGGCGGGCGAGGTGATGATCACGCCACCACCGCCGCCACCACCCGGGCCGTGGTAGTTCGCGCCTCCGGTCGGACCCGTGGGCCATGCGTTCGTGCCGTTGGCGCCGTTGGCATGGACGGTGAGGCCGTTGACGTTGCCCGTGTTCGTGGTGACGACGACGCTTCCACCTGCCCCGCCGCCACCGCCGCCGTCGTTGGCCGGCGTCACGCCGAACCCACCGTTGGCGTTGATGGTCCCGGTCCCGGACAGCGATCCGGTCCGGATCATCACGATGCCGCCGCCGGTGCCGCCGGACGAGGCGAACCCGGCCGAGTTGTTGCGAGTGCCCGCGCCGCCGCCGCCGCCCAGGACCACGCGCGTGACAGCGGCTGGAAACGCGGCGCCGCCGTGGCCGCCTACGGGCTGGTTGGTGTTCCAGCTGTTGCCGCCCAGGCCGCCCTGCCCACCGTTGGAGCCGCCACCGCCTCCGGTGTTCTCGTCGTTCGCGCTCGGGTGTGAGTCGGAGCCGCCACCGCCGGCGTTTCCTGGAGCGCCTCGCGCCGCGTCGCCGTTCGGATACCCGTCCGCCCCGGAGTTGACCTGGGCGTTGCCGATCGCGTCGTACAGGAAGTGGGGTGTACCCGCAATGCCCTCGCCCTTGTAGCCATGATTGCCGCGTCCGGTCGTGACCACCCAGTCGGTGCCGGCGTCCGGTCCGCCGAACTGGCCGACGCCGAGCGCGCCCTTGAACCCGAGCTGATCGACGCTCACGGTCTGGGCGTTGAGGTTGAGCCCGCCGGCCACGTCGACCGCAAGCACACCACCCGCGTGCAGTGCGCCGTTCCATGGAGCCGCGGTGAGGCCCGCGCCGAGCGTGGCGCTCGAGTACTGCGGCACGCGGATGACCTGGAACGTCCGGAAGCCGTGCGTGGCGGTGACCGTGAGGGAGAAGTCGTAGCTGTTGACCAGGCCGTTGCCGGCGCCGGACCCGGCGATGTTGACGACGCCTCCGACGACGCTGATGGCCGCAACGTATTCGTACCGCCCGGTCGAGTTGAGGGCGGTGGAACCGTGCCCGGTGGCCCCGTCGCCGTACGCGACCGTGTTGGTTCCGTTGATGTCCGCGTCCTGCATCTGGATCACGAGAAGCAGGTCACCTGGGGCGATGGCGGGGGTTGCGCCGGCGATCCTCGGGCCGACGGAGATCGAGGTGGCGCCGGCCGCGGCGCTCGCAGTCGCCGGGTAGTACGTGTTGACGACTCCTGTCAGCGCCGGGTTCGGGCCGTCGTTGCCTGGCGTGACGCAGCCCTGGGCGAGCGCGGTGGCCACCTCAGGCGACTGAAAGACGACCGCGACGCCGGCGAGGAGCAGGGCGAATCCCGGCACCGCGCACGAACGGAGTAAGCCCCCCCAGGCTTTCACGGCGGCCACGTGGGGGGCGACATCGTCGTCGTGCGGTGACGCTTTCTGGATCGCATTTCTTGGATTTGTGGGTCAGCTACAGGCGCCGCTGCGATGAGCGGTGACTTTCTGCGGCGTGAGCCGGCTCACATTACTTGAACATCCGCGATTTGCCTCTAGTCTTGCGCCCCATTCCAAGTTCAAAAGGGGCTTATGCAGCCACTTATCGGTGACTAAACACAACCCAGGGGGAGGCGCTCCCGTGATTCGACCCCGCGTCCGGGCCGCCGACGGTCGTTTCTTCAGCCCGGTGAGAGCGGCTGACATAAGAGTCACGCGCCACACGGCAAGTTGCTGCATTTGTTATGGCGAAGGCCCCACGTTGAAGGACCTTTCGCGCTCGCGGCCGGCGCGAGCGCCCGAACCGACTCATATGCCCGAAGGACAGACACGCGGCGCGACGCTCCCAGATCAGGACCGCGACGGGCCTGATCAGAGCCCGGACGCCCTGGCGACGCCAGGCGAGCGCGACATCGAGGGGCGCGACCGCGACCGGGCTGCGGACGTCCGCGACCGAGAGGCCGAGCAGCGTGACCGAGAGGCCGCGGCGCGCGACGACGCCGCGGGTGATCTCGACCGAACCGCCGGCGATCGCGCGGCGAGCGAGAGTCAACAGGCGGCCGGGGAAGGCACCCGAGCTCCCTCGGGGCACGCTGAGGCTGCTGACAACCGGGCCCAGGCTGTCAACGACCGCAGGGTGGCCGCCGAAGATCGCGCCCACGCCGCCAAGGACCGCGAGGATTCCGGCACCGACGAGCTGACGGGAGCCCGCCGGCGGGTGGCCGGCCTGGCTGCCCAGGACCGCGACGAAGCGGCCGGGTTGCGTGACCGAGAGGCCGAAGCGCGCGATGACGCGGCGGGCGACCTCGACCGAACGGCAGGCGATCGCGCGGCGACCGAACGTCAAGAAGCGGCGGACGAACGTGACCTGGCCGCCTCGCGGCGCGCTGGAGCAGCGGACAACCGGGCCCAGGCGATCAATGACCGCAAGGTCGCGGCGGAAGATCGTGCCCAGGCCGCCAAGGACCGCGAAGATTCCGGCACCGACGAGCTGACAGGCTTGCGCCGCCGGGAGACGGGCCTGGCTGCCCAGGACCGTGACGTCGCGGCCGGGCTGCGCGACCGGGAGGCCGAAGCGCGCGACGACGCGGCGGGTGATCTCGACCGGACCGAAGGGGATCGCGCCGCGAGCAATCGCCGGCGTGTCGCTGACGAAGGTGCCCAGGCGGCTTCGGGGCGAGCTCAGGCTGCCGATTACCGCGCCCAGGCCATCAACGACCGCAGGCTTGCCGCCGAGGATCGCGCACAGGCCGCGAAGGACCGCGAAAACGCGGGGCTCGCTGCGCGGGCGCGTGACCTCGCCGCCGAGCAGCGTGACCGAGACGCCGAAGCCCGCGACGACGCGGCTGGCGAGTTCGACCGAACCGCCGGGGATCGCGCGGCGAGCAATCGCCGGCGCGCGGCAGACGAAGGCGCCCGCGCCGACTCCGGGCGTGCTGATGCCGCGGACAGCCGCGAACGAGCCAACAACGACCGCAAAGTTGCGGCCGACGATCGCGCGCAGGCGGCAAAGGACCGCGAGGATTCCGGGACCGACGAGCTGAGGGCTGTGCGCCGTCGCGAGGCCGGGCTCGCTGCCCGAGACCGTGACGTCGCCGCCGGGTTACGTGATCGAGAGGCCGAAGCGCGCGACGACGCCGCGGGTGATCGCGATCGAACGGCCGGTGACAGCGCCGCGAGCAACCGCCGGCGCGCGGCAGACGAAGGTGCGCGCGCCGACTCGGGTCGGGCGGAAGCTGCAGACAGCCGCGAACGGGCCGTCAATGACCGCAAGGTTGCCGCCCAGGATCGCGCGCAGGCCGCGAAGGACCGCGAGGATTCCGGGACGGACGAGTTGACGGCGGTGCGCCGCCGGGAGGCCGGGCTGGCTGCCCGCGACCGCGACGTCGCGGCCGGGCTGCGTGACCAGGAGGCCGAAGCGCGCGATGACGCGGCCGGTGACCTCGACCGAACCGCGGGCGATCGCGCGGCGAGCAATCGGCAGCGCGCCGAGGACGCGGGTGCCAGGGCCGCTTCGGAGCGCGCCGATGCCGCGGACAGCCGCGTCCGTGCCGTCAATGACCGCAAGGTCGCCGCAGACGATCGCGCACAGGGCAGCCTCGACCGCCAGATTGCGGCGGAAGATCGCGCGCAAGCAGCCAAGGACCGTGAAGACTCCGGGACCGATGAGCTCACAGGAGTAAGTCGCCGCGGCGCGGGACTGACCGCCATCGGTCGCGAGATCGACCGTGTCCGGCGTGTCAACGGAGAGCTCGTGGCCGCCTATGTCGACGTGGACGGGCTCAAAGCCACGAACGACGCCAACGGTCATGCCGCCGGGGACACCCTGCTAATCGCGGTGGCCGATAGCCTGAGAATCTGCTTGCGTTCCTACGACGTCATCGCTCGGGTCGGCGGCGATGAGTTCGTGTGCGTGCTCCCAGGCATCTCTGTCGAACACGCCCGCCGACGCTTTGGGGCAGTGAGCGCAATGCTGGCCGAAGGTCCCTCCGGAGCCTCCATCACGGTCGGCCTTGCCCGCCTCCAGGCAGGCGACACGGCAGACGACCTGATCCGGCGGGCCGACGAGGAAGTTTCGAACGCCCGGAGGCGCCGCTGAGAAGTCGGCCGATTCCCCGCGCGAGCCGGCACCCGCGCCTTTGAGTCTCGCGGAGAACCCGCCGGAGCCGGCACGCGCGGTGGTTCATCCGCCGCGGTTCAATGGACAATACGTGGACTAAAGTCGACCCACTCATGAGGGCGGTTGTCTATGACCACTACGGGCCGCCAGACGTCCTGCACATCGTGGACGTCGAGCGGCCCGTCGCCAGGGACGACGAAGTCCTCGTCAAGGTGCATGCCGCGACGGTCAACCGGCTGGACGTTCACACACGCGAAGCCAACCGAAAAAGTGGCCCAGGAATCGCGCTGATCAGCCGCCTGGTCTCAGGCGTCCGCCGGCCGAGGCAGCCGATTCTCGGCACCGAGTTCGCCGGCGAGGTGGAGGCGGTCGGCCCAGCCGTCACCGAGTTCGGAGCCGGCGATCGCGTCTTCGGCAACACCGGCTTCGGGTTCGGCGCGCACGCGGAGTACATCTGCATACGCGAGAGCGCACGGATCACGCACATGCCGGCCGGGGTGAGCTTCGAAGAAGCAGCTGCCGTCTCGGATGGAGCTCTCAATGTGCTGTGGTGTTTGCGCGGGGCAGGTCTCCAGAAGGGTCAGAGGATGCTTGTCTTCGGCGCATCGGGGTCCTGCGGCACCGCCGGAGTGCAGCTTGGCAAGTACTTCGGCGCCGACGTCACCGCCGTGTGCAGCACCAAGAACCTCGAGCTCATGAAATCGATCGGAGCCGACAGGGTCATCGACTACACGAGCGAGGACTTCACAAAGAACGGCCAGACGTACGACGTCATCCTGGACGCGGTGGGCAAGCACTCGTTCAAACGGTGCAAAGGCTCACTGAGGCCCGGTGGCTGCTACCTCGCAACCGACGGGTTGCAAAACCTCCTGCTGTCAGCGTGGACCTCGCGGATTGGAGACAAGCGCGTGGTCTTTCGGATCCCACCGCGATACACGAAGAAGGACCTGGAGCTCATCAAGGGTCTCCTCGAGGACGGCACGTACCAGGCGGTCATCGACCGGCGCTATCCGATGTCGGAGGTTGTCGAGGCAGCCCGCTATGTCGAGACCGAGCAGAAGACCGGGAACGTGATCCTCAACATCCAGCCGTCATGACGCACCGCTGACGCGCCCAGGAGCCATGCGCGCTGTCAGGACGTGACCAGAACGGTCGCGAACGCATAGCCCTGCCGCCCATGGTCGTCGTAGGCGGTCACCAGCCCATCGAAGCTCCCGGCCTTGCGGAAGGTGTGCGTGACCTTCACTCCCCACGCGGTCGAGTTGTCGTCCGTGAAACTCCAGCAGTAGGTGGCAGCTGTGGCGATGTCCAGCTTGGTGGCGCTGGCGTCGAATGTGACTGTTAGCGGGGCGGGACCGGTGAGTGGCTGGGCCTGGGCGTGTGTCAAAGGCGGGAAGTGGACGTGGAATATGGCGGTTGCGCTCAGGAAGATGGCCAGCTCAGTCCGGGCCACGAGGTGCACTCTCAAGATCCAGCTGCCTGGTGCAGGCAAGCCGATGTGGATCAACTCGGCCGTGCCGCCGTAGTGGGGGTTCCCCGGATAGAACGAGTCCCGAACGAACTTGGACCGCGTCACCACCTGCCCGTCTGGGCCGGTGAATGTGGGCACGAAGTCCGCCTGCGAGCCGGCGTTGGTGTCAAGGCCCACCACCAGGAGTTCCGCCGCTTTGGGAACATCGAGCCTGAACGCGGTGTCGCTTGGAGCGGCGGGATCGGTGGTCGGAACTGGGGTGATGTCCGCGGTGACCGGCGGCAAGGTGGTCACCGGCTCAGGCCCGGGACATGGCGAGGGGGCGGGCTGATGGGCCGCCGTGGAGGTCGGCGCCTGGCCGCACGCGGCGAGCGTGAAGAGAACCGCAGCGAGCACCAAAAACACGCGGGCCATCGCGCCGAAATGATGCGCGCCGGGTCGACCGATTCAGCCTCGCTAACATGCCTGGAATGACTCGTCCTTCTATCTATGAGGCTGCCGGTCGGGACGAGGCGTTCCTCGCGCTTGCCGCCGCCACGCACGAGCGCTGCCTCATGGACCCCGAGCTGAATCACCCGTTCTCGCATCACGTAAGCCCCGGCCACACCGAGCACCTCGCCTACTACTGGGCAGAGGTCCTTGGCGGTCCGCCTCGCTACTCCGGCACCCTCGGCGGCCACTCCGGGATGCTCGGCATCCACGCCGGCGAGGGCGCGCCCGACGACTTGGGCGACCGATTCGAGGCCTGCTTCGTCCAGGCGATGGATGACGCCGAGCTCCCGGACGATCCGGAGCTCAGGGCCGCCCTGCACGCGTACATGCACTGGGCGACCCGAGAGGTCAACTCCTACTCGCCGCCAGGTACACGGGTCGAGCCGGACCTGCCCATGCCCGGCTGGTCCTGGGACGGTTTGCAAAAAGCCACGTAACGCATCCCGAGACCAGGCCGTTCCCTGAACAAATGGCGCGGATCAAGATGGTCGACGAGGCCGAGGCCGGCGGACCGCTGGCCGAGCTCTACGCCGGCGCCAAATCGCGCAGCATGGCCGGTGTCGTGCCCGACATCCTCCGCACGATGAGCCTGCGCCCGGACTTCCTGGCCGCGATCGATGCGGCGTCGCGGATGCATTTCAGCGATGGAGCCCTGACCCGGGCGCAGCACGAGATGATCGCAAGCTACGTCTCGGCGCTGAACCGCTGTCGTTATTGACTCAGCTCACACACGTGGTTCCTGCAGTTGCAGGGCGAAACGTTTGGGAAGACTGCGGACGCGCTCCGAGATGGCGACCTCGACGCTGCCGATCTGAGCAAGCGAGAGCGGCTCCTGCTCGACTTCGTCGCGACCATTACTAAACACGCCTACAAGGTCACCGACGAGCAGGTGCAGGCGCTGCGGGAGACCGGCTGGACCGACGAGCAGATCGCCGAGGCCGTCTACGACGCCGCCCTGTTCAACCTCTTCGTGAGACTGGCCGATGCCTTCGGCATCGAGCCTCCACCGGTCTACGAGCCCGCGGGCATCCCGCCAGCGGTTACGCGGGAGTGAGGTCGGTGAAGTCGCTGACGATGACGAGATTCGTCCCGCCGTTGGTGCCTCCGATTCCCCAGCTCTTCGCGTAGCTCTGCCTCGTCTGGGAGAGCACGTTCCCAGACGTGCCTCGGGTGATCAGCGTCGTCGTGCCGCGCAGCGTGACACCGATCAGGCGTCGCGCCTGCGTGCTGAACTTGGGCAGGAACAGCTGCAGCTGGATGCTGTCGAAGCTGTACGTCTTCTGGATGATCGTGCCCGCCGCCATGTCTGCCTTGATGACGTCAGTGAACTCCGTGAGCGCGTCGCCGATGGCTCCGCTCTGTGCCAGCGTCAGGTCATGGGCGCGTCGCGCCTCCGATTCGATGACCAGGTCCAGCACCATGTCGTGCGCCCACAGATTTGCCAGACGCTGGTCCATCGATGGATTGAACGCCATGACGTTGGACGGAATGGTCACCCCGGGCAGCGGCGGCAGCACCCAGACTCTCGCAGAGGCGGATCCCGGCGTCGTATTCACAGGTGGTGGCAGTGCGGCGCTCGCGCTGCTGAACACCCACGTTGCGACATCCGGTCCCGACCCGACCGTTAACGTGAGCCTCGGCGTCGAGCCGTCCGGCAGCTCTGGCGCCGGCTCGGGGCTGTGCAGCGAGAACTCCGCCGAAACCGGCAGGGCCGTGAGGAGGAGCAACGTCACGCCAACCGCGGCCGGGGCCGACCAGCCCAGCCGCCGCACGGCGGGGAGCAGACCGCCCGCCTCCTCGAGCGGCTCGAGCAGGCGCACGAGCGCGAAGCGAAGCGCGCAGGCCATGACCAGGCTGCCCAGGATCGCGGTCTTGGTCCAGAACTCGAGCGTGGTGGGGCCGATCAGGTACACGGAGAGCAGGGCGACGAGCACGCCGAAGACGAAGCGGCCGACCTGGCCGTCAGGCACGGTCCTTGGGTCGGGGACCATGAAGAACGCAAAGATCAGGAGCTCGGGCGACGTGACGAGGATCCGCCAGAGCTCGCCGCCGCACATCGTGGTCGCGTGCCAGCTGGCCACCATGCAGTGGTCCGGCACCGGGATAAGCGCCAGGGCGGCGAACAACGCGAATCCCGCCATGTAGCCGAGCTCGAGACCGAGCAGCTTCAGCTCCCAGCCGATCAGCAGCCCGCCGCCGATCAGGATCGCGTAGGTCACGATCATCCACGGCCCCATCGGGATCCACCACAGGTCCTGTGGCTCGGTGTATTGCGGACCGAGGACAACGAATGCCAGGACGAGGCCCAGGTTGGAGGGGTTGAAAATGTGGCGGCCTTTCCATCGGATCAGGTACTTCGACGCCATCGAGACGGCGACCACCCCGACGAAGATCCAGATTCCGCGCGTGCTCCACCACTGGCCGTGGAAGGTCCCGGGGACGCGAAGGATGAACGCGGTGCTGTTCCCGGTCAGAAGGCCGCTGGCCGGCCACATGATCACCTTGTCCTTGAAGAAGGCGACCGTAAACTCGATCAGCGCGCCGGCCGCGAGGCAGATCAAGATCTGCGCAACCGACAGGCGGAAGTCGAGTACGGTCTGGCCGAGGACCTGGAGCGTGAGGAGCACCGCGGCGACGTGAAGGCGAGGGTCGCGGATGCTGGGCAGAAGGACCGGGTAGTCGCGCCCGCCGATCCTCAGTTTTCGCTTGCCAGCCGCCATGGACAGGTAACGGCGATGCTACATCCGCCGTTACAAAGATGAATTCAGTGAATCGATGGATCGTCCCTGTCGTGGTGCTACTCGTCGGCGCCGCGTGCCAGCAGCCGTTCGGGCTCGGCCTGCCGTCCGAGCGTGCTCTAGAGAACGGCGCCGCCGACACGCTCAGCGCGACGCAGGGCTACGAGATCACCGGCGCGTACACGGTCGCGGGCGATCGCTGGACGATCGACATGCAGGTGCAGCGGTCGAAGGGCGAGCACCTGGTGATCACATCCGCCACGGGAAAGCTTGAGGCGTTGATCATCGGACAGCAGGCCTTCTTCCGCGGTCAGCAGTTCCTCGCCCAGCACCTCGGCACCGATCCGCTTTCGCAGATCGTGGTCAAGGCGGCCGGCAACTCTTGGTGGAAGGGGTCGACCGCCGACGTGCCCCGGTTTGCCGACTTCACGGACGGCAGCGCCTTCAAGCAGACGTTTCTCGGCTCGGCAGTGACGCACCGAACCGACGGCGTCTCCGTCGACGGAACCGCGGCCGTCGAGCTGTCCGGCACACGCGCGAACGTGTTCATCGCGGCGGCGCCGCCGAACCGCCTGCTTCGGGTCCAGGCGAAGGATCGAGCCGTGATCGATTCCGTGACCGGTGCGGACCTGCACTACGGCAACATCGACAAGGATTTCGGTATCGCGGCGCCGACGGACGTGATCGATTTCAGCAATCTTTCGACGCTGCCTCCGATCTACACAGTGGTTTCGGTCGACACGTCGGCTTGCGGATCGCCTTGCGTGGTTTCTGCCCAGCTGAAAAACCTCGGCGGGATGACAGGGGCGAAAGCGCAGTCTTCCGTCAAGTTCGAGATGCATGACGCCGCGACCAACGCGGTGCTGGGAAGCTGCGTCGCCACGGTCTTCAACGACGTGGGCTACAACTCCACGACGACCGCCTCATGCACGATCGGCGCGCAGGCCACGAATGGCGCGAACGTACTTGCCACTGTCGACAACCCCGGTCACGCCTAGCCCGGCGCGGAATAGCCCCCCGACCGAAATGATTACCACCTGCGATGGCTGACCAGCCAAAGATCGAGATCCCGCCGCGCGGCACCAGGGGAGCCTGGGTGCCGGTCGTACTGATGCGAATCTTCAGGCCTCTGATGGAGGGGCAGGTTTCGCGATACCGCAAGACAACCGGACCCACACAGCCGGTGATGATGGGCTTCCCCACGGTGCTGCTGACGACCGTGGGTGCGAAGACCGGTCGCGAGCACACCCACGTCCTCGGCGGCTTTGCCGACGGCGATGACGCCTGGCTCGTCGTCGCCTCGAACAGCGGCGCGGCGGTCCACCCGCACTGGTTCGTCAACCTCGCGAAGAGCCCGGACAGGGTTTGGTTGGAGGTCGGCAACCAGAAGATCAAGGTGCGGGCCGCCCTGCTGAAGGGGGCCGAGCGCGAGGCTGCGCTGGCCAAGGTCGCCGCCATCGCATCGCGGTACGCCGGATATCAGAAAAAAACGGACCGAGAGATCCCGATCGTCCGCCTCACGCGTGAGGTTGCGGCCTAGCCGACCTTCGCGCTGAGTCCGAGGCGCGGAAAGACCTCCTCCGCGAATCGGGTGATCACCCCGCCTTCGAAGGCATTGGGCACGTTGACGATGAAGTATTCGATCCCGGCGTCCGCAAACATGCGGATCGTCTCGGTGATCTTGTCAGCGTCGCCGGCCCACGGGTGCCACGACCGGATGAAGTCCTCGTCCACGCCGGTGCGGCGCACGGTGTCCTTGACGACGCGATCCACCTCTTTCTGGTCGCCCAGGATCGTGTAGAGCTCCATCGTCTTCAGGACCGAGTCGTAGTCGCGGCCGACGGTCGCGCAGTGCTCGCGCAGGACATCGAGCTTGTGTTTGATGGTTTCGAGGTCGCCGCCGACGTTGCAGGCCTCGCCGTACTGGGCGACGAGCTTGAGCGTCACCTTCTCGCCGCCGCCCCCGATCCATATCGGGGGGTGGGGCTTCTGCACCGGCTTGGGCTCATTGATCGCGCCGCGCAGGTGATAGAAGCGCCCCTCAAAGCTGGCCTCGTCTTCGGTCCACATCGCCCTGATCACCTGCAGCGCCTCGCGCAGCATGCGCAGCCGGTCGGGCGTTTCCGGGTATTCGTAGCCGTACGCCTCGTACTCGTGCTGGTACCAGCCTGCGCCGATGCCGAGGATCAGGCGCCCGTGGCTCATCACGTCGACGCAGCTCGCCATCTTGGCCAGCAGCGACGGCGGCCGGTAGCTGTTGCACGTCACCATCTGGCCGAGCCGAATGGTGCGCGTGTCGCGCGCGAGCGCGGACATCGAGGTCCAGCACTCGAAAACCGTCTCGTGCTTCGGAATCGGCACGGTGTGGAAGTGGTCGTAGAGCCAGATCGAGTCGAAGCCGGCCGACTCTGCCTCCCTGGCGCAGCGGGTCATGGTCTCGAACTTCTCGACCGGGTCGCGGATGTCCGCAAGGTCCGTGCGCCAGCCTTGCGGCACGAACATTCCAAGCTTGATCTCACTCACCCTGTGCCAACTCTAGTTCCGCTCGCGACCGCCTGCCGGAGCTGGTCCGCGGTCTCCTCCGGCCTCGTGTCGTTGACGAACGTGCCCGCGCCGAGCTCCACGCCGGCCGGGTGTTTGAGCCGGTCGCCGCGCCGGTGCGGCGGGTAGAACTCGACGTGGAGGTGCGCCTCCGGCCAGGGCCGCCCGTCGGTCGGTGCCTGGTGCATCGCCATCACGTAGGGCGTGGAGAATCCGAAGTGACGGTCGTAGGCGCTCGCGACCTCGACCAGGGCGGCGGCCAGGTCGTCGCGCTCGCCACCGTTCAGCTCGGCGACCGATGCGACGTGCCGCCGCGGGTAGACGTGCACCTCGTAGGGCCAGCGGGCGGCGTGGGGGACGAAGGCGATCATGGAGCGACCCTCGAGCACCACGCGCTCGCCGGCGAGCTCGCGCTCGACCTGCTCGCAGTGAAGGCATCGCCCCGACGTGTCCAGGTGCTTCCGCGATGCCTCCAGCTCCACGGCGGCCACCGGCGGGATGAAGGGCAGCGCGTAGATCTGGCCGTGCGGGTGGTGGAGGGTGACGCCGATCTCCTCGCCCTTGTTCTCGAAGATGAAGACGTACTCGAACTCGGGCCGCGAGCCGAGCGACTCGTAGCGATCGGACCAGACGTCGACGAGCAGGCGGACGCGCTCGACGGGGAGCTGCGCCAGCGTCTGGTGGTGGTCGGCGGTGTAGACGACCACCTCGCATCCCGACGCCAGGGCCGGAAACCTGTTCTCGAAGACCACCACCTCGAAGTCGTCGAGCGGGATCTCCGAGTCGCCCTCGGCGCCGGTGGGGCACAGAGGGCAGAAGCTGGTGGGAAGGAAGGTCCGGTCGTTCCGCTCGGTGTTGTACGCGACCCACTCCTGGCGGAGCGGGTCGAAGCGGAGCTCAGGCATCTTTTTGGCGGCTGTACGCGAGGAGGTAGCGTCCGTCCTTCAGCTTGAGGTCGCGGCGCTGGAGTTGCTTTCCCTTGCCCCTCACCCTGACCCTCTCCCCTGAAGGGGAGAGGGAAATAGGCTCCCCTGAAGGGGAGAGGGAAATTGGCTCGGGTGGGTCAGGACGCGCTTGCGAGCCGCTCATGCCGCTCACCTGACCCCGCCACGCGCACGTCGACTCCCGCTTCGCGGATCGCGGCCAGCAGCGCGGGATCCGCTCCGCTGTCGGTGATCAGCGTGTGGACGCGCGCCGTCGGGACCGTCTGACACATCGTGTCCTGGCCGATCTTCGTGTGGTCCGCAAGGACGATGACCTGCTGCGCCGCGCCCGCGAAAGCGCGGTCGGTCGCAGCGACGAGCGGGCTGGGTGTCGACAGCCCCCGCTCGGGTGTGAACCCGTTGCCGGAGATGAACGCCTTCGACGCACGCAGCGCGCGCACCGACTCCTCGGCCGCCGGCCCGACGAGGGCATGAATCGACCTGCGCAGCGTGCCGCCTGTGAGGATGACCTCGACGCGCGTCGACGTCATCAGGGCCTGCGCGACGAGCAGCGAGTTGGTCACGACCGTGAGCTCGGGGATCTCACCAAGCAGGCGCGCAAGCGCCAGAGTCGTGGTGCCCGGGCCCAGCAGTATCGAGTCGCCGGGCAGGATCATCGCCAGCGCAAGGTGGGCGATGGAAGCCTTCTCGGCGCCGGCCTGGCGGGCCTTCTCCGAGTAGCTCGGCTCGTGGCCGATCGCAGCCGGCAGGACGGCGCCGCCATGCGCGCGCACGAGCTGGCCTTCCTTGGCCATCGCGCGGAGGTCGCGTCGCACCGTGATCTCGGTCGTGTTGAGGAGCCCTGCCATCTCGGCCACGGAGACGACGCCCCGGGAGCGCAGGTTCTCAGCAATCAGCCGCCGCCGCTCGACCGCAAGCATGCGCGCGATCGTACGCCATCGATCAAATTCGATCAATAGCGGCTACAAAAGATATGTGACGAGTTGACAAAATTGACCGAATCTGTATCGTTCGCCTGTACCCCGGCGCAAGAAGTCTTGAGTCCAAACCGGCAGGGCCGGTGTCAATTGGGAGGAGGACCTATGGGCAAGTCACCGGAAGAAGAGCTTCCTCGGCGGCCAAGCGGGCGGATCTCAGTTCCACACACCGGAATGGACCTGCCCCTGGATCTCGACCTGACAAGGCGCGACATCTTGAAGATCGCCGGCTACGGAAGCCTGGCCGCCTTCATCGCCGCGTGCGGCGGCACGACCACGACGACGACAACGTCCGTGACGGCGACCGGGGGCAAGATGTCCCTCGGTAGCTATCTGTCCGACGCGGTCCCGAAGAAGGCGCTGGCCGATGTCGTCACCGCTTTCCAGAGCGCCAACGGCGGAACCAAGGTGACGCTGAACACGGTTGACCACGGCACGTTCCAGAACCAGATCACGTCTTACCTGCAGGGCACCCCCGAGGACGTGTTCACGTGGTTCTCCGGACACCGCATGCGCTTCTTTGCGTCGAAGGGGCTCGCGACGCCCATCGACGACGTGTGGAACGCGGTGAAGAGCAACTACACAGAGGGCTTCGCCAATTCGGTGAAAGGCGACGATGGGCACGTCTACGCGGTGCCCACCTCTTACTACCCATGGGCGGTTTTCTACCGCAAGGACGTTTTCGCGCAGCACAACTACACCGTCCCGACCAACTGGGACGACTTCAAGGCGCTGTGCACGAAGATGAAGACCGACGGGCTGATCCCGATCGCATTCGCCGACAAAGATGGCTGGCCCGCGATGGGCACCTTCGACATCCTCAACCTGCGATTGAACGGCTACGACTTCCACGTCGCCCTCTGCACTGGCCAGGCGAAATGGACCGACTCGAAGGTGACAGCTGTGTTCAAGAAATGGGCGGAGATTACGCCCTACTACTCGCCCGCCTTCGCCGGGCTGACATGGCAGCAGGCGGCGGACCAGCTCGTGCGCAAGCAGGCCGGCATGTATCTCCTCGGCCTGTTCGTTTCCCAGGAGTTCCTGGCAGCTGGCAGCCAGGCGGACCTGGCGCAGCTCGACTTCTTCCCGTTCCCACACGTCGGCAGCCAGTACGACGCCGAAGAGGCCCTCGACGCGCCGATCGACGTCTTCATGATGACCAAGAAGTCGCCGACTTTGAGCAGCGACAGCGGCCAGGCGAAGGCGTTCATGGAGTACCTGGCCAAGGGATCCGTCCAGACCCAGTACTTTGCGGAAGGGACGGGCGCGATCCCGACCGCCAACGACGCCGACCAGAGCAAGTACGACCCGCTGACCTTGAAGGCCGCACAGATCGTCAGCAAGGCCAAGAAGATCACGCAGTTCTTCGACCGCGACTCGCGGCCGGACTTTGCCGGGCCGAACGGGATGCAGCAGTTCCTGCTCAAGTACCTGGCGAGCCCGAGCTCCGACACGACGGGCTTGCAGGGCCAGATGCAGAGCTTCTGGGACTCGCTCGGACCCGAGTGACAGCGAGACATATGATCTAGAACCGTGGCGCGCACGACGAGCATCTCCCCCGCCGCGCCGGCACCCGAGGCGGGGGAGCTCGTCGCCACGGGGCGGGGTCGCTACCACGTCCTGACCCGCTACGACCGCCGCGTCCTTGCGGTGATGGTCGGCATCCCCCTGCTGCTCGAGGTCGTGCTGATCTGGTGGCCGGTGGTTTCCTCCATCTACCTGTCCCTGACGAACTGGGACGGGGTGGGCGACGTCACACCGCAGAACTTCGTCGGCCTGAAGAACTATCAGTTCCTCCTGAGCGGGGGGTATTTCCAGTTCTGGCCCGCGGTCGCGCACAACTTCATCTGGCTGGCGTGGCTGACCTTCCTGGCGACTCCGCTGGGGATCTTTTTCGCGGTGCTTCTCGACCGCGACATGCGCGGCACCCGCATCTACCAGAGCGTGTTCTACCTTCCGGTCGTCCTGTCGCTCGTCGTCGTCGGCTTCATCTGGGAGCTGCAGTTCAGCCCGACCGACGGGTTCATCAACAACGCCTTCGGGCTGGTCAAGTCGGGCAACATCATCGACTGGCTGGGCAACCCGCGCATCAACCTGTTCGCCGTGTTGGTCGCCGCCAGCTGGCGCCATGTCGGCTACATGATGGTCATCTATCTCGCCGGCTTGAAGAGCGTCGATCCGACACTGCGTGAGGCGGCCAAGGTCGACGGGGCCAACGAGGTGCAGATCTTCTTCCGCGTCGTCTTCCCGGTCATGGCGCCAATCAACACGGTCATCGTCGTGCTGACCACGATCGAGTCACTTCGCGCGTTTGACCTCGCGTTCATCATCAATCAGGGCAAGAACGGCCTCGAGCTTCTCTCGATCCTGATCACGAACAACAGCATCAGCGAGTCGACGCGGGTCGGTTTCGGCTCCGCCATCGCCGTGATCCTGCTCGTGATTTCTCTGGGCCCGATCATCGCGTTCCTCTCGCAAGCCATGAGGACAGTCAGGTCATGAGCGCGAGCACCGCGGTCACCCAGAGGGTTGCGGCGAGTTCGTCCACGCTCACCGGGCGGCGGCTGCGGCCCGGCCGCGTGCTTCTTCACGCCTTCCTGATCGCGATGACGGCGCTTTGGGCGTTCCCGCTTTTTTGGGCGGTGTACTCGTCTCTCCGGCCGATCAGCGACACGGTCAAGAACGGTTATGTCTCATGGCCGGCAGGAGGGCTCAGCCTGGACAACTACCGGGCGTTCTGGACCGAGGCAGACCTCCCGTACTTCTACGCCAACACGCTCGTCATCGTCGTGCCTTCAGTGATCCTGATCCTGCTGCTCGCCTCGATGGTCGCCTTCGCGTGCACGCAGTTCACCTGGCGGTTCAACCTGACCGTTCTCATGATCTTTACCGCGGGCAACCTGCTGCCGCCGCAGGTCATCATCGTGCCGCTGTACCACATCTACCTGGGCACGCCAATTCCGTACTTCACGGAGCTCGACGTCGGCAGGTTCATCTTCCCCTTCTTCAGCGACAACAACCTGCTGTACGACCAGTACATCGGGATCATGCTCATCCACGTCGTGTTCCAGACCGGGTTTGCCACCTTCGTCCTCAGCAACTACATGAAGACGATCTCCAAGGAGATCACCGAGTCGGCGATCATGGACGGAGCCCACGTTCTGCGGATCTGGTGGAACATCGTGCTGCCGCTGTGCCGGCCGGCTCTCGCCGCGATGGCGACCTTGCTGTTCACGTTCATCTACAACGATTTCTTCTGGGCGCTGATCCTGCTCAAGACCGGTGACAAGCGCCCGATCACGAGCGCCCTGAACAACCTGTCGGGGGAGTTCTTCTCCAACAACAACCTCATCGCCGCCGGAGCGCTGCTCGCGGCGGTGCCGCCCATCCTCATCTACATCTTCTTGCAGAAGCAGTTCATCGCCGGCCTCACTCTGGGCTCGACCAAGGGCTAGACCACGCCACACATCTTTTTCGGCGGCGACTACAACCCGGACCAGTGGCCGGAGGAGACCTGGCACGAGGACGTTCGCCTCATGCAGGAATCGGGCATCAACCTGGTGAGCCTCGGCATCTTCTCCTGGTCGCGCATCCAGCCGCGCGATGGCGAGTGGGACTTCGAATGGCTCGACCGCGTCATGGACCTGCTGCACGAGGGCGGGGTCCAGGTCGACCTGGCGACCGCCACCGCCTCGCCGCCGCCCTGGCTGGCGCATGCCCACCCGGAGATGCTGCCGGTGCTGGCGGACGGGACGCGCCTGTGGCACGGCGCCAGGCAGCACTACTGCCCGAGCAGCCCGGTGTACCGCGACGCCGCGAAGCGACTGGTCGAGGCGATGGCCGATCGCTACGCGAAGCACCCCGCGCTTGCGATGTGGCACGTCGGCAACGAGTTCGGCTGCCACGTTCCGGCGTGCTACTGCGACGTATCGGCGGAGGACTTCCGCAAGTGGCTGAAGCGGCGCTACGAGACGATCGGCGAGCTCAACCGCGCTTGGGGTACCGACTTCTGGTCGCAGCGTTACTCGGAGTGGGAGGAGGTCATCCCTCCGCGGCGCACCCCGACGTGGCCGAACCCCAGCCAGCAGCTCGACTTCATGCGCTTCTCGTCCGATGCGCTGCTCGAGTGCTACGACATCGAGCACCGGGTGCTCAAGCAGCGGACTCCCGACGTCCCGGTGACCACCAACTTCATGAGCTTCTTCAAGCCGCTCGATTACTGGACGTGGGCCGAGCACGAGGACATCGTCAGCAACGACTCGTACCCCGACCCCTCCGATCCCGCGTCAGGCATGCGCGCCGCGATGGCGGGCGACTTGATGCGCTCGCTCGGCCGCGGCCGTCCGTGGATCCTGATGGAGCAGACCACGTATCGCGTCAACTGGCGCGAGGTCAACGTCGCCAAGGCCCCGGGCCAGATGCGCCTGTGGAGCTACCAGGCGGTGGCGCGCGGTGCCGACGGCGTGATGTTCTTCCAGTGGCGCCAGTCGAAGGCCGGCGCCGAGAAGTTCCACAGCGCGATGGTGCCGCACGGCCCATTCGAGGAATCGCCCGCGTCGCGGGAAACCAAGCAGCTCGGCAACGAGCTGCGCCGCCTCGACAGCGTGACCGGGAGCCGCGTCCAGTCGCAGGTCGCGGTGCTGTTCGACTGGGAGTCGTGGTGGGGGCTCGAGCTTCCGTCCAAACCGTCGACGCACCTGAGACAGCTGGAGCAGCTCGAGACCTACTACGCGCCGCTGTTCGACTCCAACGTCACGGCCGATTTCGCCCGGCCCATCGATGACCTCAAGCGGTACCGGCTCGTGCTCGCGCCCAACACATATTTGCTGAGCGACCAGGCCGCCGCGAACCTCATCGACTACGTGAAGGGCGGCGGCCACCTCGTGATGTCGTTCTTCAGCGGAATCGTCGACCCCGACGACCACATCCGGCTTGGCGGATATCCGCAGCCGTTCATCGAGCTGCTGGGTCTGAGGGTGATCGACTGGCTGCCGCTCGCGGCCGGCGGCAGCGTCGATTTGCGGTTCAATGACAAGGCGATCGGTACCGGGACGCTGTGGAGCGAGCTGATCGAGACAGGGGGCGCCGAGGTGGTCGCGACGTTCAAGGGCGGTGTGCTGGACGGCAAGCCCGCCATGACGAGGAATCAATTCGGCTCGGGCGAGGCGACCTACCTCGCGACGCGACCGGATCCGGTCGCCATGGCACGAGTGCTTGGTGCGGCGGCCTCGCGTGCGGCCGTCGAACCCGCCCAGCAAGTTCCACAAGGCGTGGAGGCTGTGCGCCGCAACGTCGGTGGAAAATCGCTGCTGTTCCTCCTGAATCACCGTGACATCGCTGTGGACGTCCCGCTCGAGGAGGCGGGCAGCAACCTGATCGACGGGGCGGACGTTCATCGCGGGCTCATGCGGCTTCAGCCCCGCGGCGTGGCCGTGATCCGCGAGGGATGGTAAGCGCCCCCAGCAACCTCTAAGTTTCAAGGCGGCGGCTTATGTAACCGTTAGGCGTTAAATAGGCGTGCGCTTGGCGATACGCAGATGGTCGATTGGCTTGTCCGTGCTGCTGCTGTCGGTCGCATGCACGAGCGCTGCGGGACCCGCAGCCATCACACCCACCCCACAGCATCACGTGTTCCTAATCGTGATGGAGAACCATTCGGCTGAGGAGGCGCTGCGCGGAAGCTTCACCGCGTCGCTGGCCGCGAAGAACGGCGTGGCGAACAACTACCACGCCGTGTCACATCCGAGCGTGCCCAACTACCTCGCCCTGACGTCGGGGAGCACGTGGGGCGTGCACGACGACAGCTACTACAAGCTCCCCCAGCAGGACCTGGGCACTCAGCTGACCAAGGCGAACGTCACCTGGCGCGCGTACATGGAGGGACTGGTCGACGGTGACTGCCTCAGCAGCCCGGTTCCGTACGACCCGGGGCACAATCCGTTCGCCTATTACGGCGGGGCCTGCCCCTCCAACGTGGTGCCGCTGAGCGCGCAGGCCACCGACCTGGCGTCGGCGACGCCCCGGTTCAGCTGGATCACCCCCGACATGTGCCACGACACACACAACTGCGCCGTCTCGGTGGGTGACGACTGGCTGAGGCAGGAGGTGGGGGCGATCACCGCCTCGAGCGCATGGAAGTCAGACGGTTTGCTGTTCATCACCTGGGACGAGGACGACAACAGCACCGACAACCATGTGCTGACGCTTGTGGTGACGCCAAACCAGGCTCACCGCGTGAGCAACCAGATGTACACGCACTACTCGCTGCTGGCGACGATCGAAGACCTGCTCGGCGTCGGCAGGCTGGGCCAGGCGGCCCAGGCGCAGCCGATGAGCGATCTGATCAAGGCTTAGCCGCCGGGCGCCCTCTACCTTATCTATGTGACGTTGATCGTCTGCGACGTCGGGCCGCGCGACGGGTTGCAGAACGAGGCGAAGACGCTCGAGCCCACGGAGCGGGCCGAGCTCTGCGACCGGCTCGCCGCCGCCGGCCTTAAGCGGATCGAGGCGGCCAGCTTCGTGAACCCGAAGCTCGTCCCCCCCATGGCGGGGGCCGAGGAGGTGATGGCGGCGCTTCACCGCCGCCCGAGCACGACCTACGCGGGGCTCGTCCTGAACGAGAAGGGCTACGAGCGGGCGATTGCCGCCGGCGTGGACGAGGTGCACTACGCCCTCGCCGCGACGGACGAGTTCGGCAGGCGCAACCAGAACGCGACCGTCGAGCAGGGTCTCCAGACCGCGCTGGCGCTGGTCGCCCGCTCGAGGGCCGACCGGGTCCCAGTGACGGTGACCATCAGCGTCGCCTTCGGCTGCCCCTTCGAGGGGCCGGTGCCCCCGGAGCGGGTGCTGGGAATCGTCGAGCGGCTGATGGCAATTCCGCCGGACGAGGTTTGCCTGGCCGACACGATCGGTGTCGGTGTGCCGAAGCAGGTCCACGAGCTGGTGCGCGGCACTCGCGGCCTCGGCGCGAGCGTGGGCGCGCACTTCCACAACACGCGCAACACCGGCTACGCCAACGCCCTCGCCGCCATGGAGGAAGGCGTGGTCTCGCTTGACGCCTCGGTCGGCGGAGCCGGAGGTTGCCCCTTTGCGCCGAAGGCCACGGGCAACATCGCGACCGAAGACCTGGTCTACCTGCTGCGTGGGATGGGCGTCGAGACGGGCATCGACCTGGACGCTTTGATCGAGACGTCGCGCTGGCTGGGAGGCAAGCTGGGCAAGGAGCTTCCGGGCATGGTCGCCCGAGCCGGGGACTACCCTGTGCGCAATGCCTAAACGCGCAACGCCGCACCGTGTGGCGGTGATCCAGGAGCCGCCGGTGACGCTCCATCGCCAGCAGACGCTGGAGCGCGGCGTGGAGCTGATCGAGGTGGCCGCGGCCAAGGGCGCGGCGCTCATCTCGTTCCCCGAGACCTGGATCCCGGGCTATCCCGAATGGCTCTGGCGGCTGCGCCCCGGCAACGACTTCGACCTGACCTCCGTGATCCATCGCCGGCTGGTCGAGAACTCGGTCGACCTTAAGGCGGGCGACCTCAAACCGATGCAGGCGGCAGCTCGCCGGCTGAAGGTCACCGTCTCGGTCGGGATTCACGAGCGCGACGGCGAGTACAGCCGCGGGACCGTATACAACACCGTCGTCCTGATCGGTCCGGACGGCTCGGTGTTGAACCGCCATCGCAAGCTGATGCCGACCAATCCCGAGCGCATGGTCTGGGCCACCGGCGATGCCTCCGGGCTACGGGTGGTCGAGACACCCGTCGGCCGTGTGGGTGGCCTGATCTGCTGGGAGAACTACATGCCGCTGGCGCGGTTTGCGATCTTCGCCCAGGGTTGCGAGATCTACGTCGCGCCGACGTGGGACGAGGGGGAACGGTGGATCGTGGCGATGCGTCACATCGCCACCGAGGGACGATGCTGGGTCATCGGCAACGGCTGCGCCATGCGAGGCAAGGACATCCCGAAGGACTTCCCAGAGCGCGCGCAGCTCTTCCCGAACCTCGAGGAGTGGTACAACCCGGGCGATTCGCTGGTCGTCGACCCGAACGGCAAGGTCGTGGCCGGCCCTCTACACGAGAAGCACGGCATCCTCTACGCCGACTGCGACCCGGCGATCGCCTCCGCAGCGAAGAGGACGCTCGACGTGGCGGGGCACTACGGCCGGCCGGACATCTTCAAGCTCGAGGTGAATCGCGAGGCGCTCGCCCCGATCACCTTCTCCTAGACGCGCGCCTCCAGCCCGTAGAGGGCGCCGAACTTCTTATGCACGTAGGCGATCCATGGCCCGGCCGAGAGCGGCCTGCCGGTAGCCCGTTCCATGAGCTCGTTGGGCGTGAACTTGCGCCCGTGCCGGTGGACGTTCTGGCGCAGCCACGCGAGGAGAGGAGCGAAGTGTCCATGCTCGGACTGAGCGTCGAGGTCGGGGATGTCCTTCCGGATCTTCTCCATCAGCTGGGCGCCGATCAGGTTGCCGATCGTGTAGCCGGGGAAGATCCCGAAGCTCACGTAGGACCAATGGATGTCCTGCAGCGCGCCCTCGCGATCGTTCGGCACGTTCAGGCCGAGGTACGACTTGAAGCGCGCGTTCCAAGCCTCGGGCAGATCCTTCGCTTTGAGAGTGCCCTCGAGCATCTCGTTCTCGAGCTCGAAACGCAGCAGGACGTGCAGGTTGTAGGTGACCTCGTCGGCCTCGACGCGGATGAGCGAGGGCTGGGCGCGGTTGACCGCGCGGTAGAAACCTTCGGCATCGACGTCGCGAAGGGGCTCCGGAAATGCAGCCTGCAGGCTCGGGTAGAAGTGGTGCCAGAACGGCAGCGTCCGGCCGACCAGGTTCTCCCACATCCGCGACTGCGACTCGTGTACACCGGGTGAGGCGCCGTCCCACAACGGCGTGCGGTCGAGGTTCTGGCCGATTCCCTGGTTGTACATCGCGTGCCCGGCCTCGTGGATCGAGCCGAAAAGGCATTCGTTGAAGAAGTCGCGCGAGACGCGGGTCGTGATGCGCGCGTCGCCCGGACCGAACGCGCTCGAGAAGGGATGCGTCGAGATGTCCTGCCGTCCGCGCTCGAGGTCGTAGCCGAGCCGCTTCACGACGTCGAGGGCATATGAGAGCTGCAGGTCGGGGTTGAAGCCGCGATAGAGGACCGTGTCGTCGACCGCATCCGCATGGCGCGCGATGTCCGCGACCAGAGGAACGACCGCTCGCTTGACCTCGGCAAATAGGTTCTCCAGCTGCTCGGTCTTCAGCCCGGGCTCGCTGCGATTGAGCAGGGCGTCGTAAGGCCGCTCGTCGTAGCCCAGCGCGTCGGCGATCCTGCGGTTGAGCTCGATGTTCTTCTCCAGGTAGGGGGCGAAGATGCTGAAGTTCGCGTCCCTACGGGCCTTCTCCCACGCGGGCCTTGCGACCGAGCCGGCGTGCGCGGCCTCGGCGACCAGGTCGGGCGGGAGCTTGCGGGCGTCTTCGTAGTCACGGCGAGTGACGCGGACGAGGCTGGCCTCGTCGGAGTCGAAGGGCTCGCGCGCGACATCGCCCTCCAGCTGATCGAGCAGCCGGCCGACCTCGTCGGAGGTGAGGCGTACGTGGGCCAGGCGCAGCAGGGTGGAGAGCTGTTCGGCGCGCGACTGGACCCCGCCGGGGGGCATAAAGGTCTCCTGGTCCCACTCGAGCACCATTGCCGCCCGGGTGAGGTCGGTCACCTCGGCCAGGATCGCCTTCAGCTGCTTGAGCCGCTCGTCCGTATTCATCACCACCCTCTGCGGGTATTCTCCCGAATGAGCAAGGCGCCCCGCTAGCTCAGTGGAAAGAGCATCTGTCTTCTAAACAGAGGGTCGGGGGTTCGAATCCCTCGCGGGGCACTTCCGTTGATTTCGCACCTGTGGCGCCAGCGGTGCGCAATTAGTCGCACAGTTCCGCATCTTTTGTGTCAACGGGGCCGGAAAAGCCGCTTAGTTGTGGTTCGTGCTCAGCCGGTGGTAGACGCTGCCTGACCGGAGCTCGCCTCCCGCTCGATGCTCATCAGCGGTCCGGACCATCGGACGATCGCGAACGTCGTGACGAGAGCGATGGCGATCAGCGCGATCTCACTAAGCCCAGTCGACGTCAGATGTGGCAGAAGCCCTATCCCGGCGAGCTCGAAAACGACAAGAGCCACCGCCGGAATTAGCTTGTCTCTGTCGCGGAGCGCTAGAGATACGAGCAGGAAAAGGGTTCCGATCACGATGATGGTGCCGGCTGAGTTCACCGGCATACGCAGCCGGCCGAACTCGCCGTATGTTCCGGCAGCGGTGGTCAACCAGTCGTAGAAAACGAACAGACCCAGAACTCCCATGATCTGGGCTCGGCGATTGGTCGCCGGCACGATAAGGCCGGCGATCGCCCAGGCAAGAGCCAGCGCTGGAAGAATCACGAAGGCCCGATAGCGACTCTGGCTGATCGCGAGAAGCACCGCGAGCCAGCGGCCGAATGGCCCATTTGCGTCGATGCGCAGGAAGTTCGTCTCATGATCGCCCGCAGACGAGATTGCGCTCCCAAGAACGTTCTGAGTGAACCGGACCGGTTCATGAATGATGACCGCCCTCGCGAATTCGCCTGCCAGAGCGGAGTTTCGGTCGTTGAATGGCGGCACCAGCACGAGCTCCCATGCGCTCGGATAGGACTCGACCATGGGCACCAGCGACGAATAAGGTGCAGGCGCGTCCGGGACCATTCCGTAGACCATGAGCTTGCCCAGGAGAGCAACGTTTGTGAAGGACGACAGGCCGAAGTAACCGTTCACGACCAGGTTGCCGGCGCAGTACGCGCCGATGGCCATGAATACCACGGCGGTGCTCGCGACGCCCTGTGCGACAAGCCTTCGACTCAGCACTCCGCGCCGGCGCGCCATGACAAGCAGATATGGCACGAGGATCGCCATCATCAACACCCACTCCGGGCGCGTGAGAATGAGCGCAACTGTCAGTCCGGCCATCACCCAGAGATACAGGGGCTTGAAATCGGCCATGTAGCGCAGCGTCGCGGCCAACAGCAGCAAGGTCAGCGTAACGGCGAGGGTCTCGCTCATCACGACCCGCACGTATCCGGCCATCAGGAGGTCCGTGGCGATGACGACCCCAATAAGGAAGGCCATCCAGCGATGGCCGAGGGCGGCGCGCGCGATGAAGTACGTCACCACAACCGCCCCAAGAATCAATACTGCCTGGGTGCATACGAGCCCGACTTCTCTGCCACCAGGCAGCCACGACGACAACGCGATCAGGATTGGGTATCCCGGAAGCCTGCTGCTGCTGATGAACGACTTCGGGAGACCATCAGCGATGAATTCGTAGGTTGGCGAATCACCAAACCTGTCGAGTCGGGGACTGTTCGCAATGTATGCAGCCAGCACCGTTGTTGCAATCCCGAGCAAGGCGACCACCGATCGTGTCGACGTGACAGCACGCGTCCGGGACGATGACTCACTCGATCGGTCAAGCGCGAGCGGATACGCCCTCGGACCGCTCATTACCGGCCCGATCTTGCCATAAAGCAGCCGCCGCAGCCCGCGGGCCGGTCTCTAGACTACGGCCGACTGTGGAGACGATCAATCTGGAACCGATGACCCAGGAGCAGTACGAGGCCTGGCTGCCTGGCGAGGTCGCCGACTACGCGCACGAGCATGTCCTCACGGGCAGGTGGTCCGAGGCCGAGGCGCTGCAGCTCAGCCGCGACGAACACGAAAAGCTGCTGCCACAGGGTCTGGCCACGCCCGACAACCACCTCTGGTCGATCGTTCGGTCCAGCGATCGGGAGCCGGTCGGCATGCTCTGGATGGGCGTTGTGCATAAGCCGTCGCGCCGTGCGTTCATCTACAACATCGAGATCTATCCGCAATTTCGCCGGCACGGTTACGCGATGCAGGCGATGCTGAGGCTCGAGGAGGAAGCGCGGGGTCTTGGGCTCGATGCCATCGGGCTGCACGTATTCGGCCACAACACGGCGGCCCGGCCGCTCTACGAGAAACTGGGCTATGTGCCGACCAACATCAACATGACGAAGGGGTTGGGTTAGCCAGGGGCAATTCTCGTTCTCTCCACGCCCCTCACCCTGACCCTCTCCCCTGAAGGGGAGAGGGAAGACCCAGGGGAGAGGGAAGGCCCGGGAGGGGATTAGGGTTAGGACATGTCGAGCAACACAAACCGGCCTCAGATTCCATCGGACATGCGCGCGTTCAACAAGAAGATCGTCGAAGAGTTCCGCGCCAATCGCGGTCAGCTCAGCGGGCCGATGGCAGGCAGGCAGCTGATGCTGCTGACCACAACCGGCGCCAAATCCGCTGAAGAGCGAACTGTCGTGCTCGGCTTCCGGCCCGATGGCGACCGCTACGTGGCGATCGCGTCCAACAACGGCAACGATGTGGCGCCGGCCTGGTACGGAAACCTGCTCGCCAACCCGGTCGCCACCGTTGAGATCGGACCGGACAAATTTCAGGTCAGGGCTTCGGTCGCCGGCGCGGACGAGAGATCGCGCCTCGCGCCGCGGATCGAGTACCTCGCAGCCCAGCAGGCTTTGACTTCGCGCGAGATCCCGATCGTCGTGTTCGAGAAGATTTAGGCGGAGGGAGAGCTTTTTTCACGTCCGCCATGCGGGCTTTGCTCAGGTTGCTTTTCATCACCCACGCGATGTCTTTGTCGGTCGAGCGCATCCATTTCTCCAGGTACGGTCGCGCGTTCTGCGGCGCAGCGGCCGCGGCCACGCTCCAGCCGTAGCCGAGCGCCTGGCGCAGGGCACGCACGCCGTCGTGGCGGCGGTCGGTCATCTCGGCGAGCGACATCGTCAACCGGTCGAGGATGGCAAGCACCTCGACCGTGTCTTCATTGGTCTTCAGCAGCGCCGGCTCGCACAGCGCCGCGACGACGGCCCGCTGTACGTAAGGGCCATCACCGGTCCAGACCTTCATCTCCGCCAGGAGGCGGGGCATGCTTTCGCGGCCCAGCCGCTGAAGCGCGATCGCGACCCCCTCGCGCACGCGCCACCGCGGGTCGGCGGCCAGCTCGCGGAGCCAGGTCATCACGGTTTCGGGCTCCAGAAGGGCCACGCGTCCAAGACCGGCGGTGCCGCACAGGGCGAGAAACTCGTCCCGTGACGCCGACAAGCGCCAGAGACGGTCGGGGTCTGCCTCGTCGGCCACGGCAGCGACGAGCTCGAGGTTCGCCCGGGGGCCGGGCAGCCCCGAATGCTTCTTCAGGTATGGCTCCCAGTCCTTGAGCTTGCGCAGCTCCGCCCGGTAGGTCTCGACCCTCGCGCTCATTTCTCGCCCGCGATGCTAAGCGCTACCCGATACCAATGGCGCAGTGTTAACGGAGTGTTGATCCGGAGCGACGGCATAATGGGGCCAACCAACGGGGTAGGGGGACACCGATGAGCGACACAGGGCACGACGGAAGCATGGATCACCCAAAGCACGTGAAGGACAAGCGCCGGTTGATGCTCACCCAGCTTCTGCGAAGCCCGGTGCTGAACCCGGCTGGGACCGAAGTCGGCCGAGTCGAAGACTTCATCGTCAAGCTGGCCGACGGCGCGTATCCACCCGTGAAGGGTCTCAAGGTGCGCGTCGGGGCCCAGGACGTGTTCATCGGCAAGGACCTGATCGACCGCCTCGAGCCCGGGGCGGTGCGGCTGAACACGCACACCATCCGGACGGAGGCCTTTCAACGACGGCCCGGCGAGGTCCTCCTGGCCGCCGACGTGCTGGGCAGGCACCTCGTCGACGTGGTGAAGGGCCGCATCGTGCAGGCCCATGACCTCGTGCTCGCACCGAGCGATGACGGCTGGTACCTGGCGGGCATCGATCGCAGCCCGCAGGCGATGATCCGGCGCCTGGTGCCCCGCCGGGGGCGGCCCGATCTGCGGCGCCACGCGATCGTCGACTGGAAGGACGTGCAGCCTTTCATGGGCCATGTCCCGACCGCAAAGCTGCTGATGCCGCTGCAGCGCCTTCGCCGCCTGCACCCCGCTCAGATCGCGGACATCGTGGAGGGCGCGTCGCACGACGAGGGGCAGGAGATCATCGAGGCGGTCGAGAGCGACCCGGCGCTGACCGCCGACATCTTCGAGGAGCTCGACACCGAGCACCAGGTCGAGTTCCTTCAGTCGAAGTCAAACGAAGAGGCGGCGAAGCTGCTCGAGCGGATGGCGCCCGACGACGCGGCGGACCTGCTCGCGGCGATGGACCAGGACCGGCGCAAGCCCGTGTTCGACCTGATGGCGCCGAACCAGCAGCACAAGCTTCGGAAGCTGCTGCAGTATCACCCGAGCACGGCGGGCGGAATGATGAGCCCGGACTACGTCTGGGTCGTCAGCGGTTCCACGGTGGACGCGGCGCTGGAGGCCGTGCGGATCGACGACAAGACGCCGACGCCCCTGCTGAGCACGGTCTTCGTTACCGACGACCAGGGTACATACGTAGGCGAAGCATCGGTCGTGGACCTGCTCAAAGCCGACCGCGCGGCCAAGATCGAAACCCTCCGGCTGACCAAATGCTCGGTTCACGGCAACGCCGATTTCTCCGATGTCACGCTGACGATGGCGGACTACAACCTGACCGCCCTCGCCGTCACCGATGCGGCCGGCAATCTGATCGGCGCGATCTCCTCCGATGACGTGATCGAGGCCCTCGTCCCAGAAGAGTGGCGCGCGCGCGCCGAAGCCGCCTCCGGGGTATAGACCCGATGTCCGAGCGCGAGCCAGACCGCAAGGACTCGCGCTTGAAGCCAACGTCAGCCGTGCTCGACGAGATGCACGTAGGCGACATCCACGGCGCGTTCGGCACCATCCGCCTCAGCGATGTCACCCCTCGCCGCACCTGGCGGCGCCGGCTGCTCACGCTGCTCGCCATCCTCGGCCCAGGGATCATCGTCATGGTCGGCGACAACGACGCCGGCGGGGTCACCACCTACTCGCAGGCGGGTCAGAACTACGGCTACTCGCTGCTCTGGACGCTGCTGCTCCTGGTACCGGTCCTGATCGTCAACCAGGAGATGGTCGTCCGGTTGGGCGCGGTCACCGGCGTCGGGCATGCACGGCTCATCAACGAACGGTTTGGCCGGTTCTGGGGCTTCTTCTCCGTGGGCGACCTATTCATCTTGAATTTCCTGACCATCGTCACCGAGTTCGTCGGTATCAAGCAGGCAGCCGAATACTTCGGCATGCCCCACCTGATAGTCGTGCCCATCGCGGCGCTGATCCTGATCGCCATCACGACAACCGGCAACTTCAGGCGTTGGGAGAGGGCGATGTTCGTCTTCCTTGGCCTGAGCCTTCTCGTGATCCCGCTCGCAATCATGGCGCACCCTGATCCAGTCGCCAGCGTCCATGGCTTCCTGGTCCCAAGCATCATGGGAGGCTTCACTTCCAACGCGGCACTGCTCATCATCGCCATCGTCGGCACAACCGTGGCGCCATGGCAGCTCTTCTTCCAGCAGTCCAACGTGATCGACAAGCGCATCACCCCGCGGTGGTTCTCGTATGAAAAGGCCGACACCGTGATCGGCTCGGTGGTCGTCGTGGTCGGCGCCGCCGCGATCATGATGGCCACCGCCTCGGTTTTCACGGGCACCAACGCCTTCGGCAACTTCTCAGACGCGCTGTCCGTCGCGAACGGCTTCAGGCAGCACAACACCTACCTCCTGGGCGCGATTTACGCGGTCCTGCTGTTCGACGCTTCGATCGTGGGCGCTTCCGCCGTGACGCTCGCCACCTCTTACGCGTTCGGCGACGTCTTTGGCCTGCGCCACTCTCTGCATCGCGGGTTTCGAGAAGCGAAGCTTTTCTATGGAACGTATACCGCGATGGTGGTCGTGGCCGCCTGCATCGTCCTGGTCGGGAACGACAACCTGTTGAGCCTGATCACCGTCGCGGTCCAGGCTCTCGCCGGGGTGCTCCTTCCCAGCGCCTCCGTCTTCCTCGTCCTGCTCTGCAACGACAGCGAGGTCCTCGGACCGTGGGTGAACAAGCCCTGGCTGAACGTCGTGGCCACGGTGATCGTCAGTGTTTTGCTGGAGCTGTCGCTGATCCTCGTGCTGTCGACGATGTTTCCCTCCGTCGACGTGACCAAGGTGGTCATCGTCCTGTCGTCGATCGTCGGCATCGTGGTGGCGGTGGCCTCGGTGCTGATCCTGCGCAGCCCGGTTCACGTGGCGGAGATGTCGGCTGATGACAAAGCCAACTGGCGGATGCCCGCCCTCACTCTTCTGCAGCATCCGCAATGGTCGCTGGGCAGGCGGGTCGCGATCCTCACGTTGCGCGGCTACCTGGTGCTGGCTGTGGTCTTGCTTGTTGTCAAAGCGGTACAGATTGCCTTGGGCCACCACTAGGGTCCTAACAGCTCACTTACAAACCTGAACCGGCCCCCGGGGTACAATGGCGCCCCGTGCCTCTCGGCCTAAGACCGGGGCACCGCGCCAGGGCATCGCGCCGGCGGCTAAGCCCACTACGCACCATCTTCATCGCCTTGCTTGCCATCGTGACCTCTGCGATGGCGGGTGGTCTGGCCTACTTCATCCCGGCTGCGCAACTCGCGATCGAGGCGACGGGCAAGGTGATCCAGGTCACTCCCTCGCCCAGTGCCCTGTTCTCGCCGTCGCCAACCCCTACTCCGACGAGCGTGCCGATCACCGGCGCGTTCACCGTGCTGCTCCTCGGCTCGGACGACGACTCGAAGTTCAACGCCGACCACGTCCTCAGCCAATCGATGATCCTCGTCAGGGTGGTGCCCTCGACCAAAGAGGTCACCATGCTGTCGATCCCTCGCGACCTTTATGTACACCTGTCGACCGGGGGATACGGAAAGATCGACGGCGCGTACTCCTACGGAGGGCCGGGCGCCGCGATCGCCACGGTCGAGCAGGACTTCAACGTCCACATCGATGACTACATCTGGGTCGGGCTCCTGGGCCTCATCAAGCTGATCGATGCGCTCGGCGGTGTCGACGTCGTGACCAGCAACCCGGTGTTTGACGATTACTACCCGGCCGATGTGATCGATCCCTGGCCGTATGACTACCAGCGTGTCGCGGTGCTGGCCGGACCGCAGCACCTCGACGGGCTTCAAGCCATGCAGTACGTGCGCTCGCGCCACGGCGACCTGCAGAGCGACCTTGGCCGCTCGCAGCGTCAGCAGCAGGTGCTGATCGCGATCCGCCAGAAGGCCAAGCAGCTCAGTCCTGAGGACCTGCCCAGGATTTCGCAGGCCATCGGCGGCGAGCTGAAGACGAGCATCGGCATCTCGAAGGTCGCGCAGATGCTGCCGCTCGCGGCGAGCTTCGACAACCCCGATGCGATCCGGCAGATTATCCTGGCCAGCCCGTACACCCACGGCGGCGCTCCGGGTGGCAGCCTGTACGCCAACTGGAACGCGATCTTGCCCCTGGTCCAGCAGTACTTCCCGTGATCCAGCGTGTCGTCCTCGCCCTCTTCCTGGCGGTCGTGATGCTGTTCTGCGGCGTCTCGACATACCTCTACCTCGGCACCAAGCAGTCCAAGATCGCGGCCCCGCCCCAGAAACCGACCGTGTCCACGCCCCGCCCTCAGGCATTCGTGCTCCCAGGCACCCTGTATCTGACGCAGTCGGGGGCCATCTACAGCCTGAGCTCGGGGCGTTTCCACCAGCTCACTGCTGAGGCCGGCTGGAGCGAGCCGGCGCTCGCACCGAACGGCCAGTACATGCTCGCGATCAAGAACGGCGGTTACTGGTCCGATGTGTTCGCCCTGGACCTGTTTGGCAACATCGCCAACCAGCTCACGTCGAATCGATCCGCGACCGGGATGACCGATCCGAGCCTCGACCACTGGTCCTTCTATCCACGGGTGACTTCTGACGGGACACTGTGGATGACGTACGACGGTTTGAAGTGCGACGGCTGCTACGACGTTCAGCTGGCCATCTGGTCGATGCCGTACGGCGCTCCCATTCGGCAGGCACGCGCATGGACCGACGGCGGCTACTACTCCGGCGGCGACGTCCAGCCCATTCCAGTCGGAGGCGGCGTGATCTACACCAAGTACAGCTACGGACCGGACGGGAAGCTGGTCGGACAGCTCTGGTACACAGGTCGGGCGGGGTCTTACGGAAGGGCGCTCACAGACCCCGGAGAGGACTGCCGCACGCCCTCACTTGCGCCCAACGGCACAGAGTTCGCGATGATCTGCACCTACGAGAAGCAAATCTCATACCTGACTGTCGCCTCATGGGACGGCTCCAACCTGGGCCCCCGAACGAACATCCTCACGACCCAGATGGTGGCGCAGCCGACATGGGCTCCCGACATGTCGGGGATCGCGTATTTGGCGCCAGGCTCCCCGGATGGACCCTTCCAGCTTTGGTGGCTGCCGAAGGCCGCCTACGAACCGCCTCCACCCAGCCCATTGCCAAGCCCCACGCCAGGCGGTCCGCACAACGGTCCGCTGCCCAGCCCGTCGCCGCCTCCTCCCGTACCCCCGGTCAAGCCGATCCAGGTGACGACGAACAACGGTTTCGACGCGACCTCGCCGATGACCTGGCGCTCCTAAGCGCCGGCTTTCAAGCACCCCGGACGGTCCGGTCCGCGGTCGAGCACAGGCTCCGCGTTTGCGGTTTGCGCCTGGGCCGGCGTGATGTAGCGGTCGGAGACCATCGACGCCAGCACCTCGGAGCGCCTCTCGCGGGCCGCGGCCGGGTCGACGGTCGGGTCGTACAGAGATGGGGCCTGGGTCACCCCGGCGAGCAACGCGTACTGGCCAAGCGTGAGCGAGCTCAAGGGCGCGCGGAAATACGCGCAGGCCGCGGCGGTCACCCCGTAGATGCCAAAGCCGGTGGTGATCTCGCTCAGGTAGTCGGCCATGATCTCCGGCTTGGTCAGCACGCGCTCGACCTTGAGCGCGAGGGCCAGGTCCTCCAGCTTGTTGTAGCCGCGGTCGGATCCCCCCAGGTAGACGTCCTTGACGAGCTGCTCGGTGATCGTCGACCCTCCTTGACAGAGGCAGACGTTCACCGCGTCGTAGAGGATGGCTCGGGCAACACCTAGAGAATCAACCCCATGGTGGGAGTAGAAGCGTTCGTCTTCCGTGGCCACCACCGCTTCAGCCAGCGACCTCGGCACCTCGTCCTGTGTGAGCAGAGTCACACCTAACGAGGCGGTCAGCTTTGCGACCCGGGCCTGGATGTCGGTCGCGGGCGGCGTCCAGACCCAGAGCGTGACCACGCTGGGGCCGGCCAGCGCCGCTGCGATGAGGATGACGAGCGCCAGCCGGCGCAAGGGTGCCAGGACCCTCGTCATGCCATTGCGCTCGCGCTCACGGTGTTTCGAACGAGGGTCTGAGCCGCGTGGTTACCCGGAAAGAGGCCGAACCGCGCAAATTCCGTGGGAGAATTTCGTCCGCATGACCCTCAAGTGGAAGGTTGCCCTGGTGGAGGACGACCGTCGCCTCGCGCGGGCGGTTGCCACCGGGCTGGGAGAGGAAGGCTACACCGTCCGGGCCGTCGAGTCCGCCGGCCGGGGACTCGAGCTCGTCCGGCAGTGGAATCCCGATGTCGTCCTCCTCGACCTGATGCTGCCCGACAACGAAGGGCCCGAGCTCTTCGAGGCCTTCCGCGCCGAGACGGACGCGGCCCTCGTCGGGATCAGCGCCCGCTCCTCGGTCAGCGACAGGATCGCCGGCCTCAAGCTGGGCGCCGACGACTACGTCACCAAGCCCTTCGCGCTCGACGAGCTCATGGCCAGGATCGAAGCGGTGATCCGCCGGCATCGGGGCAAAGGATCGCCCAGCTTGAGCGCTGCCGGCGTCGTCGTCGACCTGGCGGAGGGCCGCGCGACTCGCGACGGGCGGTCGCTTGGCCTGACGGGCATCGAGTTCCGAATCCTGGCCGCCCTGATGCGCAACAGCGGGCAGCTCGTCACCTACGCGCAGCTCGCCGAGGCGGTTTGGGCGGTGACCACCGGCCCGGAATCGAACTCGCTCGAGGTGCACATCTCTCGAATCCGCCAGAAGCTCGAGGCCGGCGGCGGCTCACGATTGATTCACACGGTTCGCAGTCTCGGCTACAGGTTTGGACCGGAATGAGGGGGCGCACGCAGAGTTGAAAGCGAAGAGCCTCATGGTCGCGTTGGCCGCGGTGGTGGCGATGCTGTTGTTCGGGTCCGGCACAGCTTCAGCGAATGTCGCCTGGTGCATCTTCGATCCGCCGGCCCACGTGGTGACGCCTGGCGGTACGCATATCACCGTCAACAACACGGTCTGGCTTCCTCAGAGCGCGGCAGACCAGAAAGACCAGGTCTGGGACGAAGCCTCCGCGCAGTCGGATGGAAGTGGCGGCACGCTGATCAGCGTGACCGTCCATCTGCCGGACGGCGTCGCATCCCACGTCGTTTCGACCGTGCACCGCTTCCATGTTTCGACTGAAGCGGACGGCCAGACATCGGTCTTCCTGTACCTGGACGTGCCCACCCCCTGACGAGCGCAGTCCCCGCGTTCAGGACTTTTCCTGGGCCGCTGAAGGCCGCGATCGTCGGTGTCCCCGCGCTGGGGATCGCGCTCGCGACCGCGGGCGCGCTGGAAGGCGGGTTCGCGCCGGTGCAACCCTGGCGCTGGCTGATCGTCCCGGCTTGCTTCGCGGGCGTTCTGCTGGCTGAGAAGTACCCGGTCAAGATTGGCCCCGAGCAGAAGGTCAACCTGGGCGCGCTGCCTTGCATGGTCGCCGCCCTGCTTCTTCCACCCGGCGTCGGGCCCGCGACCGCCGCCGTCAGCGTGCTGGTCGGGAACCGGCTCGTCGGAAGATCCTGGCCGGAGGTGGCGCTCAACACCGGCAACACCCTGGCCTCGGCCGCGATCGTTGCCCTGGTCGCACCTCCGGAGAGTGAGAGCGGTGCGCAGGAGGCGCGCGCGGCGGTAGGCGTGCTCCTCTATCTGGCTGTCAACCTTGCCCTGGCTGCGTTGCCGGCGGCTCTGCACACCGGCCGTTCATACCTATCTGTTCTGCGCGAGTCCGCGGCCGCCACGTGGCCCGCCTCGCTCACGCTCGGCGCATGCGTCATCAGCATCGCGTTTCTGTCGTCGGAAGCTCCGCTCGCAGCGCCCATGCCCCTGATCGTGCTGCCGATGATCTATCGGATGAACCGCGCGATCGAGGCGCAGAGGCAGGCCAATGAGCAGCTCGCAGGCGTTCTCGCCGCGCAGCGCCGCTTCTTGACGGATGTCTCACACCAGGTCGCGACGCCGCTGGCGACGATCATGACCAACCTTTCGATCCTCAGCCGGGCGAGCCGAGGCGGCGCCGCCGGCGAGGCGGTGGCCGACAGCGTGGCCGAAGCCCAGCGCATGAAGCGCATGCTCGGCCGCCTGCGCTCGCTCGCCCACGCCGATGAGGACGTGCCGCTGCGCCGCGAGCTGGTCGACCTGGCCGAGCTGACAGCCGACGTCGTGCGGGCTTACACGGCGCAGGCCGCGACGACGGGTGTCGGCCTTGTCACGGAGATCGGCGCGAATGCGCACGTCAGGCTTCTCGCAGACAAGGACCTGCTTCGTGAGGCCGTGGCCAACCTGGTCGACAACGCGGTGCGGGTGAGCCCGCGCGGCGCGGACGTCAGGCTGCGGGTCGACCGTGGCGCGGCGGGATCGGTGATCGCGGTGGCGGACAGCGGACCGGGAATCGAAGAGGATCGCTTGCCGCGGCTGTTCGAGCGCTTTCAGCGGAGCGATTCAGGGAGCGGCCTTGGTCTTGCCATCGCGCGGCGTGTCGTGGAGCGGCACGGCGGGACGATCCGCGTCAAGACCGCTCGCGGGACCGGGAGCACGTTCACGATCGAGCTTCCCGACTAAGTATGAGAGGGAACCCCGATGGTTCCCTCTCATCGACGGTGCGGCTGGCGCCGCAGCGTCTGCTCTCCTTCCGGTATATCGATGAGATTGTTTCAAATAAATTCCACAAGCGAAGAATGGGAGGCGGGTGGAAACAAAGTCGCGGCCGGGATGAACCCGGCCGCCAATGCGCTGTCGGCGAATCAGTAAGTGCGCTCCGGGCGGGAGGCTTAGCCGCGCGGCCGCATGATGATCAGGATCGCCGGACCCAGCAGGATGATCCAGAGCGTCGGGAAGATGCAGCCGGCAGCATCATTTTCAGAGTGGCTTGCGCCGCCTTCTCGTGTGCGCGCTGGCGGCGCTTGCGGTCGCGCGGCCTCCGCCACCTGACAAATCCTTGATCTAACGTACTGCCGTGGCCATCATCGTCTGCCCGCAGCCGGGCGCTGCCGAGATCGGGCTGGAGGTGATGCGCCGCGGCGGCAACGCGGTCGACGCCGCGGTCACGTGCGCGTTCGTCCAGGGAGTCCTTGATCCCCAGATGTGCGGCATCGGCGGCTGCGGCGTGATGCTCGTGCACAGCCCGCAGGCCGGCGACGCATTGCTCGAGTTCTACAGCACCGCCGGCTCGCTGGCTCGAGAAGGCCAGTGGGAGTCGATCTTCGTCCGCGAGGCGGCCGACCGTTACGGCTATGTGCTGGATGGCGCCGTCAACGATGTCGGGTACCAGTCGGTCGCCGTCCCCGGCACGGTGGCGGGCCTGCACGAAGCGCTGACTCGGTTCGGGTCGATCTCGTGGGACGAGGCGATCGAGCCGGCCATCCCGCTCGCCCGCGACGGGATCCCGGTGAGTGGTTACATGCACGGCTACTGGACGACCGATTACGGGCCCGACGTCGTGCCCAACGCACGCCGGATCCAGGCGACGCCGGCCGCCAAGGCGATCTACACCCACGACGGAAGGCTTTACGCGATTGGCGAAACGATGGTCCAGGCTGACTATGCGCGCACTTTGGAGCGGCTGAAAGAAGGGCCGGACGTCTTCTATCGAGGCGCGATCGCGGACGAGATCGCCTCCGACTTCGCGGCGAACGGAGGCCTGATCACCAAGGAGGATCTCGCCGCCTATCGCGTCAACGTCACCGAGCCGATCCGGGGCACGTATCGCGGGCACCAGGTCGCCGCGGCCGGCCCGCCGGCGGGCGGTTTGACTCTCCTCCAGATGCTGAACTTCCTCGAAGGCTTCGACCTGGGCGGGCACGGCTGGCCGAGCACGGAGGCGGCGCGGCTGCTCGTCGAAGCGATGGCCTGGGCCGTCGCCGACCGAGAGCTGCACCTCGCCGACCCTCGCTTCGTCGATATCCCGACCGGGGCGCTGGCTGACAAGGAATACGCGGCCCGGGCGCGCGAGGTCGTGGCAGGCGGTGCTCGGGTGCATGACCGGGCCGAAACCACGCACGTCTGCGTCGTCGACGATGGCGGCAACGCCGTGTCGCTGACGCACACCCTCGGTTCGGCGAGCGGGGTGGTGACGCCCGGCCTCGGCTTTGGCTACAACGACTACATGAACTGCTTCGACCCGCGGCCCGGGCGGCCCAACTCGGTCTCGCCTGGCAAGACGCGGGTGACCATGATGACTCCGACGATGGTGTTCGACCATGGCAAGTTGCGCGTCTGCATCGGGGCTCCCGGCGGGACCAAGATCGTGACCGGGATCCTGCAGGTGCTGGTCAACATCCTCGACCACGACATGACGTCCGTCGAGGCGGTGAGCGCGCCGCGGGTCGACTACCAGCGCGACGCCGTCCAGGCCGAGGCCCGCATCCCCGGTGTGGTGTGCGATGGTCTGGAGAGGTTGGGCTACAGGGTGAACCGCCGGACGCTGAACTACGACTCGTACTTCTCGCGGCCGCAGGTCATCGTCAGGGAGCGCGACGGCTTTCTGTCCGGGGCGTCGGACCCGCGGAAGGACGGCGGCGCGGCGTTCAGCACGGAGACCAAGTGAGGTTTTCAGACCGGGTTGTCCTGGTCACCGGGGGCGGCCGCGGGATCGGCGCCGCGACAGCTCAGCTGTTCGCCCGTGAAGGAGCCCGAGTCGCGGTGTCGGACATGGACCTCGGCCCGGCCGAGGAGGTGGCGGGCCCTCTGAAGGGTCTCGCCATCGCGTGCGACGTGACCGACCGGGCTCAGGTCGAGGCGATGGTCGGGCGGACGGTTTCCGAGCTCGGCCGGCTCGATGTGCTTGTGTGCTGCGCCGGGATCATCCGGGACAACCTGCTCTTCAAGATGAGCGACGAGGACTGGGACTCGGTGATCGACACCCACCTCAAGGGCACGTTCTTCTCCGCGCGCGCGGCCCAGAAGCCGATGGTGGCGCAGAAGTACGGGAAGATGGTCTTTCTCTCGTCCACCTCGGCGCTCGGCAACCGAGGCCAGACCAACTACTCGACGGCGAAGGCGGGGCTCCAGGGGATGGCGCGCACGCTGGCGATCGAGCTGGGACCGTTCAACATCAACGTGAACACCGTGGCGCCCGGATTCGTCGAGACGCGCATGACCAGGGCCACCGCGGAGCGGATGGGCGTGGACTTCGAGGCGTTCAAGATCGGGGCCGCGTCGCAGATCCCCCTCAGGCGGGTCGGGCAGCCGTCCGACATCGCGAACGTGATCGCATTCCTGAGCAGCGAGGAGTCAGGTTTCATCTCGGGCCAGACGATCTACGTCAAGGGCGGCCCATAAATTCACCTCCCCACTAGTCGGGAGGTCGGCGGCGAAGCCGCCGGGTGCGGCGCCCGTCCTTTATATGTGCAAGTAGCCGGGCGGCCCTCCGTTGAGCGCTGTTAATGAACCGGCTCCTCGGTCAGGTCAGGCGGCGGGTCGGCAGGCGAACTGCTGTTCGCAGGCGGAGCCTGTGGCGGGCCAACCCGCGAGTTCGGATTGAGTTCGGGCAGGGCGGCTCTCCGGCGCCCGTGACCGTCCCGGTGGGCCTTGGTGAGTCCCGTCTTGGGTTGACTGGCCCGGCAAAGGTCTGTTAGGGTGACGCGGTTCTTTGGGGGATTCGCCTCCGCCGGGCGAATTCACGAAATTTAGGGGTAGGCCTTGCGAGTTAATCGTTACTTGACGCATGCCGTTGTTCTGGGAATAGCGGTAGCCATGTCGAGTTACGCGTCGATGGATCGTCATTTTCCGACCGCGCTCACGGCGCGCCTGGGCCCAGTGAATGCCCAAGCGATCGCGGCCAACGACGGCGGAACCTACGGCGACGTGTCCCTGGGTCGGTACAGCACGATCATCAAGCCGGTGTCGATCCCGACCTCGGCACCGATCAACCGCAAGCCCCTCTCGTACACCGTCGTTCAGGGGGAGACCCTGTCGACGATCGCGACCAAGTACAACGTGACCGTGGCCGAGATCCGCTGGTCGAACACCAACCTGATGCAGAGCGACACGGTCGCGACAGGCGATCAGATCATCATCCCGCCGGTGCACGGCATCGTCGTGACGACCAAGGCGAGCGACACGATCGACGGCCTGGCGACCAAGTACGGGGTTGACTCCCAGACCATCATCGACTTCAACCGCCTGCGCACGACGTCCCTCGGCGCGGGCGTGACGCTTGTCATCCCCGGCGGGGTCGGTGGGGCCTTCCCGCCGCCGCCGGCGCTTTACCAGCTGCTGACCGGAGCCCGCACGGCCTTCCAGGTCAAGGTGATCGGGTGCTGCCTCGGCCCGTACACGGCCAACAAGTTCCCGGTCGGCTGGTGCACCTACTACGTGGCCACGAAGCGAAACGTCACGTGGAACGGGGACGCCGGCTACTGGTACGGGAACGCCTCCGCCCAGGGCTACACGGTCGGCTCGACGCCCAAGGTCGGCGCGATCATGGTCACGTGGGAAAGCTGGGCGGGGCACGTCGCGTACGTGGAGGCGGTGAATCCAGACGGCTCCTTCGTGGTGTCTGAGATGAACTGGGTGGCGTTTGACGTGATGGACGAGCGCACCATTAAGCCGGGGCAGCTCGGTCAGAAGCTGGTCGGGTTCATCTACTAGACGGTCGTCGTCGCTGCGGCGCCTGGCGTCGCTTTGGTCGCCCAGTCCTCTTCCATGGCGTCGGTGTCGCGCTTGGCGGTTCTCAGTCCCGTGGCGGCGGCGATCGCGGCCAGGACGAGCAGGGTGGGCGAGGTGATGAGAAGGGCCGCCTGGAGGTTCCTGCCCAGGTGGTCGGAGAGCAGGCCGACGTCGTAGGTCGAGTGCGAGTCGCCGAAGACGTGTGCGACGAAGAGCAGCATGGTCACGGCGCTGGCCCGGAGGCCGGGCGAGACGACGTTCTGGGCGAGAGCCGTGAACGGGCCTGAGTAGAGGTAGAGGCAGATCACCGTCAGGAGAAAGACGGGGACGAAGACTGGGATCGGGCCGACGCTGAGGGGGCTGAGGATTGCGATCGTGATCAGCACCGCGCCGGCGAGGAAGCCGACGATGCCGACCTCGAGGTGGGCCCGTGGGTTCTTCAGGGCGCGGCGGTCGGCGAGCCATCCTCCCGCGAGGGTGCCGATCAGCCCGCCGACGACGATCACCACGCCGGCCAGGAGGCCGGCCTTGCCTGCCGACATGTCGAACCGTCTTTGCAGAACCGTGGGCAGCCAGAACGCGTTGGACGCGAGAACGAAGTAGAGCAGGGTCTGGGAGATGATGGTCGCCCTGAGGGTCGGGATCTTCAGGAGCTCCAGGAAGTTGCGCAGGCTCGCCTCTGCGGTTTGCTTGACGGCAGCGCCCCTCTGTTCGACCGCCCCTCTGAGCGGCTCGCGCATCTGGAAGGCCAGGAACGCGAAGAGCAGTCCCGGGACGGCGGCGAAGAAGAACGCGGCGCGCCAGCCGAGCTTCTCGGCGATGTAGCCGCCCCCGGCGAAGCCGATCGCGATCCCGACGGTGCTGCCCGCGCCCCAAACCGACATGACCCTGCCGCGCTGCTCCTTGGGGAAGTAGTCGCTGAGCAGCGAGGTCCCGGCCGGGTAGTAGCTGGCTTCGCCGACGCCGACCACAGCCCGGCTGAGGAAGAGCTGGAGAAAGGTGCGGGCGAAGCCGGTGAAGAGGGTGGCGACGCTCCAGATCGCCACGCCGACGCCGATCACTGTCTTGCGCGTGCCGCGGTCGCCCCAGTATCCGAAGGGGAGGGCGGCGAGGGCGTAGACGAGGAGGAACGCCGTGCCGAGGAGGCCGAACAGCGAGTCGGAGATGTGGAGCTCCTTCTCGATCAGGGGCCCGGCGCTCGAGGCCACCCAGCGGTCCATGTAGTTGAGGAGGTTGATGCCGACCATGAGGGCGAGGACGTATCTCGGATAGCCTCGCGCCACGGGGGGAATTATGAGGTTGGGTACGATTACTCCTCCGCAGTGGGTCGGCTGGGCATTGGCGAGCTCAAGTGGCTGTAAACCACCCGCGAAAGCTGTGGGGGTTCAAATCCCTCCCGGCCCACCACCTGAAGCCTCGATTCGAGGCCTCCACCGCGACGAGGAGGGATGGGCCGTGTTGACAGTCATCGCCCGTTATCGAACGCAACCGGGTGCCGGGGATGCCGTTGCCGCCATCCTGGCCAAGCATGTCGCGGCCACGCGCGCCGAACAGGGTTGCGTTCAATTCGACGCCTGCAGGTCACATGACGATCCGGACGAGTTCGTTCTCTACGAGAAATACTTGGATGAGAAGGCCTTCGAAACGCATAGGCGAACGGCACACTTCGCAACCTACATCGAAGGACAAACCATCCCCCTGCTGCTCGAGCGCACCTGGCAGCGATATGAAGACCTGGCGCCACAGCCTCGCTAAGACAGTCGCTCCGGGTGGCCCTGTGTAACTCGGCCGAGTACTGATCAGCGAAACATGCGACTTGGACTATCGGTCATCCTCGTCGGTCTGGTTGCCGCAGCATGCGGGAGCCCGCCTACCACAACGGCCTCGACGAGCCCTTCTCCAACCGCGGTGAGCGTGGTGGCTGAAGTGACCAAGACGGTTAAGGGCCAGAACGAGGTCGTACTCACGAACACAAGCGCGATGACCCTGTACTACCTCACGTCGGATACACCCACGAGCCTGGCGTGTCAGGGTACGTGTGCGACCTTCTGGCCGCCGCTGGTGCTGGCCACCGGCGACCCGGGGTCTTCCCTCGCGCTGCCGGGCAAGTTCACGGTGGCCGCGAACGCGAACGGCCGGCAGGTGCTCTATAACGGACACCCTCTCTACGCCTTTTCGAAGGACAAGACGACCAGCGATGCGAATGGAGAAGGCATCAACGCGTTCGGGGGCACATGGCATGTCGCGACCCCAACCCTCGCCGCGATGTAGGTAGGTCCGGCCGCCAGACCTCGCGTTCCGCCGAGCGGCCAGCCGCCCGTAAGCTGCGGCGGAACACATCTAGACTGGCCTGACCGCAATGTTCACCGGGGCCAAATACGCTCGCAGCGGCAACGTGAATATCGCCTATCAGGTCGTCGGAACCGGCTCCCTGGACCTGGTGCTCGTACTCGGGTGGGTCTCGCATCTGGCCTACGTATGGGAGCTGCCGGCACTGGCGCGATTCCTCAATCGCCTGGCGTCGTTCTCCAGGGTGATCCTCTTCGACAAACGGGGCTGTGGAATGTCGGACCGCGTGCATCCGCTGCCGACTCTGGAACAGCGGATGGACGACGTTCGCGCGGTGCTGGACGCGGTCGGCTCGCAGAAAGCGGCGCTGCTTGGCATCTCTGAGGGCGGCGTGATGTCGGCCCTCTTCGCGGCGACCTACCCCGAGCGCACCGCGGGCCTGATCATCGACGGCAGCTATCCGTCAGCTCTGAGACGTCCAGGGTATCCGTGGGGCGTGACCGAAGAACAGCTGGAGGAGCGCTTCAGCCGGGTCAAGGACGTCTGGGGCAAGGTGGCCGGCATGGACCGTTACGCGCCGAGCCAGGCCGAGAATTCTGAAGTCGCAGGCTGGTGGACCACATTCATGCAGATGAGCGCAAGCCCCGGCGACGCCGAGGACCTCTTGAGGATGAACACGTTTATCGACATTCGCGACATCCTCCCCGCGATCCGCGTACCCACCTTGATCATCCACGCGCGCGGCGATCGCGTCGCGCCGATCGAGGCGGGTCGCTACTTCGCCGAACACATACCGAACGCCAGGCTTCTCCAACTCGATTCGGACGACCACTGGCCGTATTTCGGAGATGCGGACCAGGTGATCGGCGAGGTACAGGAATTCCTCACCGGCGTCCGCTCCGGCCCAACGCCGGAGACCATGCTCGCGACGGTTCTCTGCACCGACGTGGTGCAAGCGGGCGCGCACGCGATCTGGCTTGGCGACAAGCGTTGGAATCAGCTCGTCGACCGTCATCACACCGTCGTTCGCAAGGCGCTCTCGCGCTACTCCGGGCGCGAGATCGAAGCCGGCGAGCAAGGGGTGACGGCCGTGTTCGATGGCACCGCCCGGGCGATCCGCTGCGCGCTCGAGGTCCGCGACCAGCTGCTCCGTCTCGGTTTGCGAGTGAGGGCGGGTCTCCACGCCGGCGAATGCGAGATCGGTGACGGCCGCCCTCGCGGCGTCGCGCTTCATGTCGCCTCCAACGTCATGAAGGCGGCCGAGCCGGGCGAAGTCCTTGTCTCGGGCACGATCAAGGATCTTGTCGTCGGTTCGGGCCTCGAGTTCACGGACCGCGGAGTCCGCGCGTTTGCCGGCGTTCCCGGCTCATGGACCTTGTTCGCGGCCGGGGCCGAAGTACCGACGCAACCTAATCAACCAACGCGCTCGGCGGCGTCCGGTGACCTCAGCCGGCGAGAGCGAGACGTTGCACAGCTCGTGGCGCGCGGGCTGAGCAATCGCGAGATCGCCGTGCGCCTCTACCTTTCCGAGCGCACGGTGGACAACCACGTCCACCACATCCTCGACAAGCTTGGCTTCGATTCGCGCGTCCAGGTCGCGACATGGCTCGCGAGAAATGAGCACCTGACCTGAGCACCGCCTGAGCCTTCTCACGGTTGGCGGAAGGACGAGGCAACCCTAGCCTGGCATGGAGAGGCGATCCACCCGGTCGCCGCACCTTAACCGCGAGGAGGAATTCGTATGGCCAGGTTCATGGTGGAGCGCTCGTTTCCGGATGGTCTCGAGATCCCGCTGACAGAGCAGGGCGCGCAGGCCTGCATGTCGGTGGTCGGCACCAATGCGGAGCTTGGCGTCACGTGGGTGCATTCGTACGTCACCGAGGACCACAAGAAGACGTTCTGCATCTACGACGCACCGAGCCCGGATGCGATCCGGAAGGCGGCCAAGCTCAATCAGCTGCCCGCCGACAAGATCACGCCCGTGCGCGTCCTCGACCCCTACTTCTACCGCTGATCCGTCCGGCCGGGGGAGTGCGCCTCTCCCGGCCGGCGTCCGACCCGGGCCGACAATAGAGCCGATGTGACAGCGCTGCTCGGCATCGACGTCGGAACCACGGGTGTGCGCTGCCTCGCAATCGATGAGCGCGGGCGGCTCGTCGCCTCGGCGAGCGACGACTACCCGCTCCTCTCACCGCGTCCCGGCTGGTCGGAGCAGCGTCCAGAAGACTGGTGGGCGGCGACATGCAGGGTCATCGTCGAGGTGTCCACGGCGGCAGGAAGCGACATCAAAGGGATCGGGCTCGCCGGGCAGATGCACGGCGCGGTTTTCCTCGACGGCAGCGATGCGGTGATCAGGCCGGCCATCCTCTGGAACGACCAGCGGACGCAAGCTCAATGCGACTACATGACCCAACGCGTTGGCGCGCGACGCCTCGCCGAGATCACCGGCAATCCCGCGCTGACCGGCTTCCAGGCTCCCAAGATCCTCTGGCTGCGCGACGAGGAGCCGCAGGCATACCGGCATGTGGTCTCCGTGCTTCTGCCGAAGGATTACATCCGGCTCCGGCTCACTGGCGAGCGGGCGACCGACGCTTCCGACGCCTCCGGCACCCTGCTCCTCGACCTGAAGCGGCGCGAGTGGTCGGACGAGATCCTGCTAGCGCTCGACATACCAAAAGAGTGGCTGCCTCGAGTCTTCGAGGGTCCCGACCAGACAGGAATGATCCAGCGCGACGTCGCAAAGCAGCTCGGTCTTCCCGACGGCCTCGCGGTCGCGGCCGGCGGCGGCGACAACGCGGCCGCGGCGGTGGGAAACGGAATCATCAGAGACGGATTGGCGAGCTGCTCGATCGGAACCAGCGGCGTGCTGTTCGCGCACTCGGACGCGGCGGCGACCGATCCTTCGGGTCGCCTCCACGCCTTCTGCCACGCCGTGCCAAAGAGGTATCACCTGATGGGCGTGACGCTGGCCGCCGGCGGATCGCTGCGCTGGTGGCGGGACCTGTTGGGCAAAGGCGGCTACGACGATCTCACCACGCTTGCGGCCCAGACACCGCCCGGCGCGGAAGGTCTCCTCTTCCTTCCTTATCTGACCGGCGAGCGGAGCCCGCATCTCGACCCGCTCGCGCGCGGCGCATTCCTGGGGCTCACCGCGAGGCACGGCCTGGGCCACCTGACGCGGGCGGTGATGGAGGGAGTCGCCTTCAGCCTTCGCGACTCGCTCGAGATCATGGCCGCCCTGGGCGCGGCTCCGACTGAGATCCGGGCGACCGGAGGCGGCGCCCGCAGCGCGTTCTGGCGCCAGATTCTGGCCGACGTCCTCGGACGACCGATCGCGCGAACGACCGCGGACGAGGGCCCGGCGTACGGGGCCGCCCTGCTTGCCGGGGTGGCGGCGGGCGTGTTCGAGTCGGTCGAGGAGGCATGCGCCGGAATCACCGTCCGGCCGGAGGTCGAGGAGCCCGACGCAGAACGGGCACGCCTCTACGACGAGTACTACGCGATGTACCGAGACGCGTACCCGGCGACGGTGGCCACCATGCACAACCTGGGCAAGAAGAATTAGCTCCGAGCCGCACCGAGCAGCAAACGCGCTGTGTCGTTGTAGTCATTCAGATCTGGCCGGGCCAGTCGAACAACAAGGTGTTGCGCTCCGGCAGCACGATAGGCCGCAAACCACTGCGCAGCCGATTCCAGCGTTCCCGCATGGCACGCCTGAGCCCTGGCCATCACCTCGCCCGGCACCCCGTAGTAGGCCCGGATGTACGCATCGAAATCGGCGGCCGCATCGCTCGGATTGTCAGCTACGGCAACGGTGAGGTAGGCGCCGGTTGCGACAGAGGAGGGATCTCGGCCCGCACGCTCGGCGGATTCGCGGACGGCTCGCAGGCCTGACTCATATACCGCCGGCGTCGGGCTGAACGGCAGCCAGCCATCGAACGTCGTGCCCGCCAGCCGAAGCATGCGAGGCCCGCTGCCGCCCAGCCAGATCGGGGGACCATCTGGGCGAAACGGTTTTGGCTGCAGCTCGAGGCCCGACTCTTCGTTCCGCCACAACCGTCGGATACGTTCGATGCCTGCCAGCATCGCGCTGACCCGGCGGTCGCTCGGCACGCCGAGGGTGGCCAGCTCAGCATGCGTGCCGGGGAGCTCAGCCCCGGGACCGACTCCCACGATGACCCTGCCCCTCGCAATGCGATCGAGGGTGGCGAGGCTGTGCGCCAGTGACACAGGGTGGCGAAGCAACGGAAGCAACACCGCCGTGCCAAGCGTGACGCGAGTCGTCGCACCGGCCACGCCGGCCAGGAGGGTCAGCGGCTCGCCGCGAGGACGCGCCAGCAACGAGTCACCGGCCCACACGGAGTCGAAGCCGGCTTGCTCGGCTCGTCGGGCGGCCTCGACGACAAAGGCAAGATCGCTGTCCGCCCAAAGGAGCGCTTCGCGAGAAGGGAGCAGGAGGCCGGTTAATCCGGCTTGATTGGACACGACACAATCATGGATGAGGTGGGCACGAGAGATTGAACGACCGCATCGCGTTGATCGTCGAGAGGATCCGTAGCATTCCAAGAGGGCAGGTTCAGTCCTACGGCGGGATCGACCCCGCTGCGCCCAGACTGGTCGGACGCGTCCTCGCGACGACGCACCGCGACCTGCCGTGGCATCGCGTGGTGCGAGCCGACGGGAGCATCCCGCAGGGCGAGCGTCAGCGCAAGCTGCTGCGCAAAGAAGGCGTGCCGATGCGCGGCGACAAGGTCGACATGAAGCGCGCCCGGCCTTCTTCCCTCTCCCCTTTCAAGGGAGAGGGTCAGGGTGAGGGGCGAGTGCAGCAGCAGCGCAGGTCTGGCACAGCCCCCCGAAGACGACCCGGTGGTTCGTCACCCTGAACCCGGTCAAGCTCTGCACCTGGGCCGAGGCGTCGTCCAGCACGCAGCCTGGGACCTCCTCGATCCGCCCGCAGCTCTCGCAGCGGATGTGCTCGTGGTGGCCCTCCCGGACCTCGAAACGGGCATGCCCATCGCCGAGGTCGATGCGGTCCACCACGCCCTGCTTCTCGAGCAGGTTGACCGCGCGAAAGACTGAGGAGTAGTCGGCGGACCCGAGCGTCGTCTTGACCTCCTGGTGGAGGTCTTCGAGGGACCAGGCGTGCCGGTCCTGCGTCTCAAAAAGCCGGCGCACCTCGTCGGTCACCGGGCTCGGTCGGGGCATCCTCGAACAGTATAGCGAGGCTACGCATCCGACTTGCGCATATCGATTGTGCAATACTCTTGCGCATGGCTCGGATCGCGGCCGCAGGCTTCGTTCTCCTGGTGTCGGCGTGCGGGCTGAGCAGCTACCCCGCGACGGGCGGCAAAGGGTCGCAGGTCCGGGTGGTGGCCGCCGAGAACTTCTGGGGCAGCATCGCCCAGCAGGTGGGGGGCGACCACGTGAGCGTGACCAGCATCATCGTCAACCCCGACACCGACCCCCACGCCTACGAGGCCACCCCCAGCGACGCGAGGACGATCGCCCAGGCGCAGTACGTCATCGTGAACGGGGTTGGCTACGACCCGTGGGTGCCCAAGCTGCTCGCGGCCAACCCTGTGTCGGGGCGCACCGTGCTGACCGTCGGCGACCTCTTCGGCAAGAAGGAAGGCGATAACCCGCACATGTGGTACTCGCCCTCATACGTCGACCAGGTCGTCGACAGGATCGCATCCGACCTCGCGAAGGTGGATAGCGCCGACGCCTCCTACTTCCAGCAGACCGGCGCGGCGTACAAGACGACCGGTCTGAAGGACTATCACGACACCGTCAACACGATCAAGAGCAAATACCCGGGCACGAAGATCGGCGCCACCGAAAGCATCGTGTCGTACCTCGCCGATGGGTTGGGACTCGACCTGATCACGCCGTACACCTACCTCAAGGCCATCAGCGAAGGCACGGATCCAAGCGCCTCGGACAAAGCGGACATCCAGAAAGAGATCGACACGAAGGCGATCAAGGTCTTCGTCTACAACTCCCAGAATTCGACGCCAGACGTGCAGGCCCTCGTCGACCGGGCGCACGCCCGCTTGATCCCGGTCACAACGGTGACCGAAACGCTCGTCCCCGCCGCCTCCACGTTCCAGGACTGGCAGACGGGGCAATTGAAGAATCTGCAGGCCGCGCTAGGTGGCTGAAAACGTCGCTGTTGCTTTCGCGGATGCCGGGATTCGGTTTGGTCACCGCTATGTGTGGCAGGGAGTCGACCTTGAGGTCCTGAGCGGCGAGTTCGTCGCGATCCTCGGTCCCAACGGCGCCGGCAAGTCCACGCTGCTGAAGGCGATGCTCGGAGTCCTGCCCCTCACCGAGGGCAGCGTCCAGGTGTTCGGCAAGCCGGTCCACCGCGGAAACGACGAGGTCGGATACCTGCCCCAGCGGCGGCGCTTCGACCCCGACCTCAGGATTCGCGCCGTCGACCTTGTGCGTCTCGGCCTCGACGGCGCGCACTGGGGAGTGCCGGCGCCTTCATGGCTGCGCTCATCTGATGCGAAGGCGAAGCAGCTGCGCGTCGAGGAGATGATCCGGCTCGTGGACGCGGAGGCTTACAGCGAGCGGCCGATCGGCGAGCTGTCCGGTGGAGAGCAGCAGCGCATCCTGATCGCCCAGGCGCTCGTCACCGGGGCCAGGATGCTGGCTCTCGACGAGCCGCTGGACAGCCTTGACCTCAACAACCAGCAGTCGATCTCGGGTCTGATCCAGACGATCTGCCACGAGCAGGGCGTGACAGTGCTGCTCGTGGCGCACGACGTCAATCCGATCCTTCCTTTCGTGGATCGCGTGGTCTACGTCGCGGGTGGCCACCTTGTCGCGGGCAAGCCGCTGGACGTGATCAAGACAGAGATCCTGACCAGGCTCTACGGCGCGCCGGTCGACGTCCTGACGACCAGCGACGGTCGGTTGGTGGTCGTCGGGCAGCACGAGCCCGTCAGCCATCACGACCTCTGACGAACCCGTGATCAACCTGTCTTGGGATTTCCTGGCGGATCTGCAGCTGCTCCTGCAGTTCCATTTCATGCAGAACGCGTATATCGCGGGCACGCTCGTGGCGATCCTCGCCGGCGCCGCGGGCTACTTCGTGGTCCTGCGCGGCCAGAGCTTTGCCGCGCACATGCTGTCGCAGGTCGGATTCCCGGGCGCCGCGGCCGGCGTGCTCCTCCACGTCTCGCCTGTCTTCGGCCTGATCGTGTTCTGCGTGGCGGCCGCGTTGGGCATCGGCTACCTGGGCCGCGGCCTCGACGCCGGACATCGCGCGGAGTCCGCGGCGGTGGGGAGCATCCTCGCCTTCTCGCTCGGCCTCGGGCTGCTCTTCTTCCGGCTGTACGCGGGGAGCGCGCAGGGTATCTACGGATTCCTCTTCGGCACGATCCTCGGCATCTCGGAGCGCGACGTGCAGGTCACCCTGGCCGTCGCTGTCGTGAGCCTGCTCGCGCTTGCCTTCATCGGCCGTCCGCTGGTCTTCGCGTCCGTCGACCCTGATGTGGCCGAGGCCAGAGGCGTCGCCGTGCGCACGCTGTCGATCGCGTTCCTGGTGATCCTCGCCTTTTCGGTTGCGATCACTGTCCAAATCGTGGGCACGCTTCTCATCTTCGCCCTGCTTGTCACGCCAGGCGCCGCCGCCCTGCAGCTGACGGCGCGTCCCGTCCGCGGCCTGGCGCTCAGCGTCGCGCTGTCGATCGCGTTCACGTGGGTCGGCCTCGCGTTCGCATACTTCAGCAACTACCCCGTCGGCTTCTTCATCACCACGCTCGCGTTCGGTACGTACGTCGCGATTCGCGGCGCGAAGTCCATGACGGCGGTGATGGCGTGATCCAGAGCCTGCAGGCGATGCTCGCCCTCGACTTCATGCGCAACGCGTTCGTTGCCGGCGGCTGCATCGCGTTTGCCGCGGGGCTGGTGGGTTATTTCGTCGTGCTGCGCAACCAGGTGTTCACGACAGACGCCCTCGGCCACGTCGCGTTTACTGGAAGCCTGGGCGGCCTGCTCGCCGGCCTGAACCTCCTGGTCGGAGTCTTTGGAAGCTGCATCGCGGTGGCGCTCGCCATCGGGACGCTCGGCGGGCGCGGCCGTGGTCGCGACGTGGCCATCGGCACCGTCTTCGCCTGGGTGCTCGGCGTCGGCGTGCTGTTCTTGAGCCTGTACACGACCTCGCTCAGCGCGGCGTCGGGCAACGTCGGCGTCAGCGTCCTTTTCGGAACGATCCTGAGCCTTCAGCCGACACAGGTCGTGGTGGCTTCGCTCGCCGGCGCCGCGACCGTCGTCGCGACGCTCGCCGTGGCACGCCCGCTTCTCTTCATGAGTCTCGATCCCGACGTTGCGCTCGCCCGCGGCGTGCCGACACGTCTGCTCACAGCAGTTTTCATGGTGCTGGTGGCGGTCACCGTAGCGGAGGCCGTCCAGGCGGTTGGCGCGCTCCTGATCTTCGCGCTGATGGTGACGCCCGCCGCGGTGGCGCAGAACGTGAGCTCCCGTCCGTGGCTAGGCATGGCGCTCTCGGCGTTGATCGCTCTGGCGGTGGTGTGGACCGGCCTGGTCCTGGCCTTCTATATCTCCTACCCAGCAAGCTTCTTCATGACAACCCTGGCCTTCGTGCTATATCTCGCTTCGCGATTCATCCTGAAACTGCGCGCGACGCGGCCGTCGCAAGAGGCGTCCGGCTCGAGCTGATCACGGTCGCCTGGATGGCGGCCGAAGCGGCCATCGCGCTGGGCGCCGGAGTTGCCGCGCGAAGCACCTTGCTGACCGCCTTCGGATTCGATTCGGTTGTCGAGCTGTTGAGCGGCATCGTCCTGCTGCGCCGGCTGACGGTCGAGGCGCGCAGCGCCGGCACGGAGCAGGTGGATCGCCTGGAGCACAGGACAGCGCGGATCTCCGCGGTGCTGCTGATCATTCTGTGCGTCTACGTCGTGGTCACGTCGGCGGCGGGCTTGGTCCTGCGGTTGAAGCCTGAAGGCTCGGTGGTCGGCCTTGCGGTGGCCGCGGTGGCGGTCATCGCGATGCCCCTGCTCGCGTGGGCCAAGACCCGCGCCAATCGCATGATTGGCAGCGCGTCCTTGCGGGCGGACATCGCGGAGACGCTCACCTGCGCGTACATGGCCGCTGTCACCCTAATCGGACTCGCGGCGAGCATGACGTTCGGCCTCTGGTGGATTCAGTACGTGGCCGCCGTGGCGCTGCTCATCTGGCTAGTCCCCGAAACCCGCGAGTCGATTTGCTAGCGATATGAGACGAATAGCGAGAGGTTTGGGGAATCGATTGCCGTCGCCCTTTGTGTCCGTGTTCCATTCGCATGGTCGCACGAGGCCACGCAGAGCAGGAAGAATGTCGCCAGCAGCATGAAAGCTCATAAGCCACCGCCGAAGTTCGTCCGATGGTGGGAGGGACTTGAGACCTGGAAGCAGCTTGCACTCTCATTCCCATTGTTTGCGATTCTCACGTTCCTGGCCAATCTTGGTCCCTTCAACCAACCGATTTTGCGCTCGGTCTTCTACGGCCTGTTCGAAGGAGCGGTGCTGAGTGGGCTGATGGCGGTGGCGACCAGGACCGAGCGCGGCCGACACTGAGTTCTTCCCCAGCCTCCGGTCCAGATCCGTGGCGGCGCCATCACCAGGTCGCAAGGCGGGTCCGATTCCGACCACCAGACACAAGAACGCTGCGAGCAGAGGAGGGTCCCAAGGCCCGTGCCGACAGGGACTTTTGGCACTGGGTGACCGGAGAAGCGTCTTTTACGCTTGCTGCACAACAAGGGGAGACTGATCGAAATGTTTTTGGACTACAACGGCGGAATGATGTGGGGTTACAACGACGGCTGGAGCTGGCTCTGGATGGCGGCGATGATGGTCGTGGTTCTGGGCGTATTCATTGGTTTGGCGGTCTTTGCGATCCGGGCCTTCACCGGGCCCAAGGGCAACGACCAGGCCTTGGACGTTCTCCGGCGGCGACTCGCCGGCGGCGAGATCACTCAGGATGAGTTCGAGAAGATCCGCAAAGCGCTTCAGGGTTAGATGGGCACAGCGCCAGCTGTCCGAGGTCGATTAGTGCGCAGCCGGAAGCTTCAGCCCCTTGAGTAGCAGCGCGTTGACGGCAACCAGGACGCTCGAGCCTGACATGGACAAGGCAGCTATCTCCGGTCGCAACACCAACCCGAATGCCGGCTGAAAAACACCAGCAGCGATCGGGATGGCGATTGCGTTGTAGCCGACCGCCCAAGCAAGGTTCTGCCGCATCTTGCTAAGAGTGCCTCGGCCGATCGTGATGGCCGTTGCAACATCAAGCGGGTCGGAGCGCATAAGCACTACATCGGCCGTTTCGATGGCGACGTCAGTGCCGGCACCGATGGCGATGCCGAGGTCGGCCTGAGCCAAGGCAGGAGCGTCGTTGACGCCGTCGCCCACCATCGCGACCTTCTTTCCGGCCCGCTGAAGGTCGGCGATCTTGCTTGCCTTGTCGCCGGGGAGAACCTCGGCAATCACTTCCTGGATGCCGAGCTCGCGGCCGATGCGCTCGGCGGTTGCACGGTTGTCACCCGTAAGCATCACGACATCGACGCCTAGCTCCTGGAGGGCCGCAACGGCAGGCTTCGCTGTTGGACGAGCAGCATCGCTGATGCCTATCAAGGCAGACACCCGCCCGTCGACTGCAACGACAACTACCGTTCGTCCTTCAGCTGCTATCTCGTCTCGCTTGGTTGCCCATCCATCGAGGCTGATCTCTTCTCGCTCCATCAGCCTGGCGTTCCCAACGGCCACCCGATGGCCGTCGACTGTTGCGATTGCGCCATATCCGGGCACGTTCTCGAAGGCGGTCGCAGGATGCCGCGTCGCGCCCGCCTGCTCCGCGCGGCGAATGATCGCTTCGGCCAATGGGTGCTCGGAGTCTCGTTCGACCGCTGCCGCAAGCGAGAGCACATGGTCCTCGGGCAAGCCATCGGCAACAAGCTCGGTGACTTCCGGCTCGCCTTTGGTCAGAGTGCCGGTCTTGTCCATGACCACGACCTGGACCCGAGCCGCTGCCTCGATCGCGGCTGCATTCTTGAACAGGATGCCGCGCTTGGCGCCCAGTCCGCTGCCGACCATGATCGCGGTCGGGGTAGCGAGCCCGAGCGCATCGGGGCAGGTGATCACCACGACGGTGATCGCAAAAAGCATGGCTTGGCTGAAACTGCGGCCGGCAAGCAACCAGGCGGTGAAAGTCAGGGTCCCGCCGATTAGGGCGACGAGCACAAGCCAAAAGGCGGCCCGATCGGCGAGCTGCTGCCCCGGTGCCTTGGAGTTTTGGGCTTCCTGGACCATCTTCACGATCTGGGCCAAGGCGGTGTCCGATCCCACCCTTGTCGCCCGGGCGCGTAGCGTCCCGTTCTTGTTTATCGATCCTCCGATCAGCGCGGCACCAGGCACCTTCGAGACAGGGAGGCTCTCACCGGTCACGACCGATTCGTCCACCTCGCTTGTCCCCTCCTCAACCACCGCGTCAACTGGCACCTTTGCGCCTGGCTTGATGAGGAGGACATCGCCGACGCGTACCTCTGAGGTCGGCACTTCGAGCTGTTCTCCGTCGCGGATCACGACCGCCTTTGGCGGGGCGAGGTTCAAAAGGGCGCGGATCGCGTCGTTGGCACCGCCTCTCGCCCGCATCTCGAACCAGTGGCCGAGGAGCACAAAGGCGCACAGCACCGTAGATGCCTCGTAGAACACGTCTCCGCCGCCTCGGAGCGTGACGACGACCGAGTAGCTCCAACCGGCAGCGATGGCCACGGCGACCAGGACCATCATGTCCAGGGTCCGCGCTCGGAGAGCGCGCACGGCTCCGTCGAAGAAGATCCAGGCCGAGTACCCGATCACTGGCAGGCTCAGGACCAGCTGGAAGACGTCGTCGCGTAGACCAAGCGGCGCCGGGACGCCGAAGTGGAGGACCTGGCGGCCGATGGACGACCACAGCAGGATTGGCACCGACAGCACCGCTGCGACCAGGAAGCGGTTGCGCATGTCCTGGACCATGGCGTCCATCGACATCGCGGCGTGCCCACCGTGGCCCATCACCTCGTGCGGAGAACGCATCGCTGTCTCGTGGGTTGTATGCGTACCGGTGCCTGTCTGGGGAGTCTCGTGCCCCATCGCTTGGTGGACGGCCGGCTCCTCCATGGCATCGCAAATGTGCTCTGGAACGGACTGGCCGGCGCAGTGGTAGCCACACTCCTCGACCCAGCGCCGGAGGTCAGCCACGCTTGTCTTTTCGGCGTCGAATGTGACATTGGCCGTTTGCGAGGCGGGATTGGCTGATACGGCCAGCACGCCCGGCCGGCGGCCGAGCACCTGCTCGAGGACCGCCTTTTCCGTACCAAAGCGAAGACCGCCGGTGTGCAGGACTACTGAGTTGGCGTTCACGTGGACCACTATACCTCTGGGGGGTATGATTGGCGGATGCCAGGTTATACGAAGGACAAGCAGAAAATCGAGACGAGACTCAGGCGCATCGAGGGGCAGGTGCGCGGCATCCAGAAGATGGTTGGGGAGGACAGGTACTGCATCGACGTCCTGACCCAGGTCAACGCGACGAGGGCTGCACTCGAAAGCGTCGCCCTTCAGTTGCTCGCTGATCACACCGAGCATTGCGTAGCGGAGGCGATCCGCTCAGGCGGCGGGAGCAAGAAGGTCAAGGAGCTCAACGAAGCGGTCGAGAGGCTCGTGAGGAGCTAGGTCGAGATGTTCGTGGTCAATGCAATCCTGCACGCCCTGCAGATCTCGTTCTTCATGCTCTGGGAGGTCCTTTGGCCGCTCGCTTTCGGCTTCCTGCTTTCGGCAATGGTCCAGACGGTCGTTTCGAAGCGGGCGGTAGCCAGGACCATAGGCAAGCCCGACCTCAAGGGCTTCGTTCTGGCATGCGGCTTCGGCGCCGCCAGCTCCTCCTGCTCTTACGCAGCCGTTGCGGTAGGGAGGGCCCTATTCCGGAGAGGAGCCAGCTTCGTCAACGCGATCATCTTCGAGTTCGCGTCCACCAATCTGGTCTTTGAGCTCGGGCTGGTCCTACTCATCCTCTTGGGCTGGCAGTTCGTCGCGGCCGAGTTCGCGGGCGGGCTTCTTATGGCGGCGATCCTGTGGATCCTCTTCAAAGTGACCCTCCGCCAGCGGATGGTCGACGAGGCCAGGCGCCAGGCCGAGCGCGGAGTCTTCGGCTCGACCCATGAGGCCCACGGCGAGATGGACATGTCGATCACGGACGGACCATTTCTATCCCGGGTCTTCTCGCCGCGTGCTTTCACCGCGATCTCGCACACCTTCTTTATGGACCTGAACGCTCTGTATCAGGACATCGGGCTGGGCTTCCTGATCGCCGGCGCACTCGCAGCCTGGGTGCCGAACAGCTGGTGGCAGGCATTCTTCTTGACCAATCACCCGACCCTGAACGCGTTCTGGAGTCCGCTGATCGGACCGGTCATATCGATGCTGAGTTTCGTGTGCTCGGTCGGAAACGTACCCCTGGCGGTGGTGCTCTGGAACGGCGGGATCAGCTTCGGCGGGGTGATCAGCTTCATCTTCGCCGACCTGATCATCTTGCCGATCATCAACATTTACCGGAAGTACTACGGCGGCCGGATGTCGCTTTACCTGTTAGCTGTCTCCTACGCCGCAATGGCGTTGGCCGGCTTCCTGGTCGGAGGTGCGTTCCAGCTCCTGGGCCTGGCTCCAACCAACCACCACGTCACCGTCTTCGAAACCCAGCCGAGCTGGAACTACACGACATTCCTGGACATCGCTTTTCTGGTCCTGATGGCCGTGCTGGCTTGGCGGTTCGTTACGACCGGCGGAATCGAAATGCTTCGAGTTCACGCGCGCCGACCGGAGGCCGGAGCGACACTCGTCCGAGACCCGGTGTGCGGAATGAGCATCGACCCGGCCACCGCCAAAGAGCAGATCGAATACGAAGGCGCGAGGTACTACTTCTGCTCGGCGGGTTGCCGTTCGGCCTTTGAAAAGGACAGCGCCAGGTATACGGCCCAGATCGTGCCGGTCGAACGCGCCGGCCACCTGGGCCATTCACTCGTCATGGCTGCAACGCCAGGAGGACACGTGGAACGACACTTATCAGCGATCGATCCGGTATGCGGAATGAGCGTTGACCCAGGACATGCGGAATTTCGCTCGTTTCAGAAAGGCGAGACCTATTACTTTTGCTCCGCGGGCTGTAAGCAGACCTTCGATAAGGATCCGGGCAAGTACATCCCTCGCCCAAAGACAGGGCCTGCCGCCTAAGCGACGCCTGGCCTCGAAGCGCCCCTACCCTTTGGCGTTACTCGGTCGCGACGCCGAACGTTCCGTCATATCGATGGTGCCTAAAGTCGTCGTCGTGCTGGGAGCCGTCTTGCTCACGGGTGCTTGCCAGCTGCCGGGCTCGTCCTCGAGCTGCAACGCACAGATCGATTGGGTCAATTTCATCCAGGTCGGCTCAACGCAATACGTGGCGGCGCCACAATCTCCCACCGTTCTTCAGAAAACCGACCTTGGCCCGGTCTACGCGCATGTCAAGTTCAAAGTCAGCGGCAATGTCTGCGACCCCAACTACCGGCTGAAAGATGGGGACGCGGCGTTTCTGGATGCCGGAACTCCGATCTATCAGGTCACCGGACAACCACCAGGCCTGCAGCTGGCAGCGCGATTCAGTGGACAAATGGTTGTCTACATGGCTGTGGCGCCGGCGTCCTGATTGGGTCGGGCGGCGAGGACTAGACGCCCCCTCTGTCCATCTCCCATTTCCACGGAGGGTCGGCTCCCGCCCGCGCGCAGGTGATCGCCGCGCCCAGGCAGGCGAACTTCAAAGCGGACTCGAGCTCCTCGCGCTCGAGGCTGAGGTCAGGTCGGACCGCGCCATGATCGTGCAGCCACGCAAGAAGCGCGGCTCCGAAGGCGTCGCCCGCCCCGATCGTGTCGACGACCTCGACCGGCACGGCCGGAACGTGCACCCGATGGTCGCCATACGCCCCGAAAGCACCCTCGGCGCCGAGGGTGACGACCACCATCTTCACGCCCTCGGCGAGCAGGCGCTCTGAGGCGCGGCGGTAGGTAAGGTCGGGATACAGCCACGCCAGGTCGGCGTCGCTCGCCTTGACGACCGTGCTCTCCGCAATCACCTCCTGAAGGCGCTCGCGATACTCGTCCTCCGGGATCAAGCCGACCCGGATGTTCGGATCGAGCATCACCATGCGACCGTCGCGTTCGCGGCGGACGAATTCGACAAGGGTGGAGGCCATCGGCTCGAGCACCATGCCCAGCGTGCCGAGGTGCAGGGCGTTGACCTCGGCGCCGAGCTTGTCGGGGAGCATGTCGAGCGTCAGGTGGGGGGCCGACGTGCCCTGGACGAGGAACTGGTACTCGGCTAGACCGGCGCTGTCGACATCCGCGACAGCGATCGTGGTCGACTCCGCCCCAACGCTCGCCAGCTCGAGGCTGGCGCCGTCCGACACCAGGAGCTCCGCCAGCTCGCGGCCGAAAGCGTCGCTCGATAGTCGGCCGAGGAAGGCGGTCGGCACTCCCAGCCGGGCCAGCGCCCGCGCGGTGTTGAATGGCCCGCCACCCGGCGCGGCGCGCCGCGTGCCGTCGCCGTTGTGGATCATGTCGATCAGCGCTTCGCCGCAGACGACGATCACGCGCGGATCTCGCCCGAGCCCCTGACGATCAGGTGCGTCGGCACGACCTTGTGCTCGGTGGCCGACCTGTCGCCGTCGACGCGGCGGAACATGAGCTCCGCGGCCGTGCGGCCGATCGCGGCCGGGTCCTGCGCGATCACCGTGATACCAGGTTCGAGGAGATCGGCGAGCAGGATGTCGTCGAAGCCGATCAGCGCGACCTTCTTGTGAAGATTGAGGTGCCGCAAAGCGCGAAACGCTCCGATCGTGACCAGGTTCTGTCCGGTGAAAAGCGCGGTTGGCGCGTTCGGCGCACGGAGCAGCTCGACCGCGGCAGCCTCGGCCTTCTCGATGCCTCGAAGGTCCAGCCGGACCAATCGCTCGTCGACCTTCACCCTCTGCTCGGTGAGCTCCTCGACATAGCCGCGATGCCGCTCCGCCGCGGTGTCGATCGTGTGGAGGTCGCCTAGATAGCCGATCCGGCGGTGACCATGCGAGAGCAGGTGGCGAATGCCGCGCCGCACGCCTACGGCATTGTCGGTCAGCACCGTGTCCGCGTCGAGAAATTCGGGCGGGCGGTCGACGAAAACGATCGCGGTGCCGGCCTTACGCTCCGTGAGCAGGTAGCTGTGGTCATGACTCGCGGGTTGGATGATCAGGCCATCGACGCGCCGCGAGGCGAAAGCCGAGACCAGCTGTCGCTCGCGGACCTCGTCCTCGTCCGAGCTTCCCGCCAGCACGAGCACGCCTCGCTTCAGCGCCACGTCTTCGATCCCCCGATGCAGCGCGGAGGAGAACGGGTTGGCGATGTCTTCCAGGACGACGCCAATCGTCGCGCTCCGGCCATCCGCGCGGCGCAGGCTGCTGGCCGGCATGTTGTGCCGGTAGTCGAGCCGCTCCGATGCCGCCAGCACCCGGCGGGCGAGCCGCGGCGTGACGCCCGACTCGCCGTTCACGACCCTGGAAACGGTCTTGATGCTGACCTTGGCCAGGGCCGCGACATCTTTCATCGTTGGCCGCGAGCGGTCACCGGACTCTGGTGTCAACGTTGCCTCCGGGAGTCAGCGGGGAAGCCATGCCAGAGCACGCGAGCAATTCTCCTGTTGCAGTCTAACCCGATCTGTGTTATATCAGACAACGTTGTCTTTTGACAACGTTGTCAGGTGGCACCGGTAACTCTGCATGTGAGCCTGCTAAGGGAGAGGTGACTCGGCATGAGCGATAGGAAACTACGACCCCCAGACCGAATCGTGGCCGCGACAATTCTCGGCCTCATCATCGCCCTCGTGGGCGCAGCCTGCTCGGGCGGCGCCGGAGGGGGTGGTGGCAACAGCGCGACCACAGTCACGCTTGGATCGGTCGACAACCCGTCGATGACCGACCTGAAGAAGCTCGTGCCTGACTTCCAGGCTGCGCACCCGGGCATCACGGTCAACATCGTGACCCTTCCCGAGGACCAGATCCGGCAGCAGGTGACCCAGGACGTCGCGACCCAAAGCGGACGCTTCGACCTGTTCACGATCGGTACCTATGAGGTTCCGCTCTGGGCCAAGCTGGGCTGGCTCCAGGACTTGGCCCCGTACATCGCCAAGGATTCGAGCTACGCACCGGACGACCTGATCCCCGGGGTCAGGACAGCGCTCACTTACAACAACGATCTCTACGCGGTGCCCTTCTACGGCGAGTCCTCGATGCTCATGTACCGCAAGGACCTGCTGGCCGCGGTCGGCGTCACCATGCCCGACCACCCGACGTGGGACCAGGTGGCCGCCGCCGCCCAGAAGGTGAACAGCTCGAGCGTCAACGGGATCTGCTTGAGAGGACTCCCTGGATGGGGCGAGCAGCTGGCTCCGCTCGACACCGTCGTCAATACTTTCGGCGGACGCTGGTTCGACCAGAACTGGACCGCGCAGCTGACCACGCCGGCATGGCATGACGCCCTGACCTTCTACACGAACCTTCTGAAGAATGCCGGTGAGCCTGGAGCCGGAAGCGCCGGTTTCACCGAGTGCCTGAACGCCTACAACAACGGCAAGGTGGCGATGTGGTACGACGCAACCGTGGCCGCCAGCTTCTTCACCGGCGCCGCTGCGACGAACTCGGGCTACGCTTACGCTCCGACGAAGGTCAAAGACTGGTCGGGCTGGCTGTGGGCCTGGACGCTCGCGATGGGTTCGGCCAGCAAGAAGAAGGACGCCGCATGGACCTTCATGGACTGGGCCACCTCCAAGGCTTACGCAAATCTGGTCGGGACCAAGCTGGGTTGGCAGCGCGTGGCGCCCGGAACCCGGACCTCGACGTATTCGATCCCCCAGTACCAGCAAGCCTCCGCCGGTTTCGCGCAGGTCACCCTCGACTCGATCGGGCACGCCGACATCACCCACCCCACGGTCGACCCTGTGCCCTATATCGGAATTCAATACGTCGACATCACCGAATTCCAACAGCTCGGCGACCAGGTCTCCCAGGAGTTTGCCAAGGTGATCGCCGGCACTGAATCCGTGGATGCGGCGCTGCAAAAGGCCAACGCGATGGCCCAAACAGCCGGCAACGCCTACAAGCATTAGCGCTCGAGGAGCCTGGGGCGACAAGTGAAGATCGCCGGTCGAAGCATCCTCCCTACGGTTGCCGGTCGCGGAGGCGAGCGGGTCATCACCGCCGCCTCCATTTCCCGGCGCGAGGGCTGGGCTCGGCGTCTGCCGCTGCTCCCGGCCCTCGTCTACGTCTTTGTCATGACCCAGATCCCGTTCCTGCTGACGATCTACTACAGCTTTTTTTCGTGGAACCTCCTCAAGCCAGGCAGCTTTCGCTTCAGCGGGCTGGACAACTACTCGACACTGCTGACTGACGAGACCGTCAGGACGGCGGTACTGAACACCGTTGTGCTGACGGTCTGCGTCATAGGTATCTCAGTGATCCTTGGCATGGGCGTCGCCATGATCCTCAACTCCGAGGTCTTCGGCAAGGGCTTGATGCGGACGCTGATGATCGCGCCGTTCCTGATCATGCCTACGGCCGGAGCTCTCGTCTGGAAGCACATGCTTCTCAACCCGCTGTACGGGTTGCTGCCGTACTTCTTGACCCCGCTCGGTCTGGGTCGGGTGGACTGGGTGAGCCGCTTCCCAATGGCGACCGTGGTGACCGTCGAGGTCTGGCGCTGGACCCCGTTCATGATGCTGATCATCCTTGCCGGGCTCCAGTCGCAGAACCCAGAGGTCCTGGAGGCGGCGAAAGTCGACGGCGCCAACGCCCTGCAGGCTTTTCGCCGGATCACGCTGCCCCTGGCCCGCCCCTTCATCGAGCTCGGTGCCCTTCTCGGGTCGCTGTTCGTCGTCCAGACCTACGACTCGATCTACATGCTGACCTATGGCGGGCCGGGCTCGGACACCACGAACATTCCGTTTCTGCTCTATCTCGTCGCCTTTCAGGGCTACAGCATCGGAAAGGCGTCCGCGATCGGAGTGGTCGCCGTGATCCTCACGATCATCGTCGCGACCTTTGCGCTGCGCACTTTGTTCTCGATCTTTCAGGTGGAAGCCAGGCGATGAGGTCCGAGATGGGGTTCCGCTCGAAGCTGTTGTGGTCGGTGGTCGGCTGGCTCGTCGTGTTCGTCTTCTTCTTCCCGGTCCTGTGGATGTGGATGGAAAGCCTGAAGACGGAGCCGCAAGCGGCCAGCTCCCCGCCGACGATCTTTTTCCTGCCGACCCTGGAAGAGTTCCAGACGGTCCTGTCCGGCGACTTCCCACCGTTCTTCATCAACTCGGCGGTCGCCAGCATCGCCTCGACGTTCCTGGTCCTCGTCCTGGGCCTGCCCGCCGCCTATGCGCTGGCCATCAGGCCGGTCAGGAAGACGCAGGACACGCTGTTCTTCTTCATCTCGACCCGCTTCCTGCCCTTCGCCGCCAGCCTCGTCCCGCTTTACCTGCTGGCTCGTGACCTGCAGCTGCTGGACAACATCTTCGCCCTCACCCTCATCTACACCACCATCAACCTGCCGCTCGGCGTCTGGCTGCTTCGCTCGTTCCTCCTTGAGATCCCGAACGATCTTTTCGAGGCCGCGCGCGTGGACGGTGCCGGGTTCCGCACCGAGATATTGCGCATCGTGGTGCCGCTGATCGCGCCTGGGCTTGCGGCCACGTCCTTGATCTGCCTGATCTTCAGCTGGAACGAGTTCTTCTACGCGGTCAACTTCACGTCCTCGGTCGCGGCGACGGCGCCGATCTTCCTCGTCGGCTTCATCAGCGGGCGCGGACTCTTCTACGCGAAGCTGGCGGCGGCTGCCACGCTGTCGAGCCTGCCCGTGCTGTTGGCGGGCTGGATCGCGCAGAAGCAGCTCATCCGAGGCCTCACCATGGGAGCGGTCAAGTGAAAGCGGTCGTGATCGAAGAACCGAACGAGTTCGTGGTCAAGGAGGTCGCGGACCCAACGCCGGGCGCAGCGGAAGCGGTCGTCAAAGTCGAGGCGTGCGGGATCTGCGGCACCGACATCCACGTGATCCGGGGCGAGTTCGCCCCGACCCGCTACCCGATCATCCCCGGCCACGAGTTCTGCGGCGAGGTGGTGGGGGTGGGGAAGGAGGTGCGCAATGTGAAAGTCGGCGACTTCGTCGCCGTCGACCCTTCGCTCTACGACGGCAGTTGCCGGCAGTGCCGTGCGGGCCACTTCAACCTGTGCGAGAACTGGAATGGGATCGGCGTCGGGCGGACCAACGGCGCTTGCGCCGAGCTGGTCGCTGTCCCGGCCGCTAACGCGTTCCCGCTGCCGGACGGAATCCCCCGGAACTGGGGGGCGTTGGTGGAGCCGCTCGCCTGCGCCGTCCACGGCCTGGACATGATCGACGCTCGAGTCGCGGGCGACTGGCTGATCTACGGCGCGGGGACCATGGGATTGCTTCTGGCCCAGCTCGCCAAGGACGCGGGCGCGGG
>Ga0209220_1000046_pt1 | contig 68456 bp, 69 predicted proteins | sample BlaSpr_A8_OM3_M3_FD_187984 | JGI IMG/M metagenome (GOLD analysis project Ga0209220, IMG submission 187984) | Forest soil microbial communities from Thunder Bay, Ontario, Canada - Black Spruce, Ontario site 2_A8_OM3_M3 (SPAdes) (version 2) | ecosystem: Environmental > Terrestrial > Soil > Boreal... | reverse complement strand
GTGGCAAGCACGCCGGAAGAATTCGGGCAGTTCATGAGAAACGAAGTCGAGCGCTGGACGGTCGTGATCCAGCGCGGCGGCATCAAACCGGACTGAGCGGCGATGGCGGACACGCTCGTATTCCAGGCCGGGCCCCTGACGCGTGCCATTGAGGCCATCGTTGCGGCGGGCGGCAGCGAGCCCCGCGAGGCGAAGCTCGTCGCCGAAAACCTCGTGACGGCGAACCTCACCGGCCACGACTCGCATGGCGTGGGCATGATCCCGCGCTACATCGACGCGCTCCTCGAAGGCGGCCTCGAGGCCAACCGCCATCCGGTCGCGACGCTCGATGCCGGCGCGCTGCTCGCGCTCGACGGCAAGAAAGGCTATGGCCAGGCCGTCGGCCTTGCGGCGATGCGCATGGCGATCGAGCGCGCGAAGCAGCACGGCTCCTGCGTGATGGCGCTCGGCAACACGCATCACCTGGGCCGCATCGGCCATTGGGCGGAGCTCGCGGTGCAGGAAGGGCTGGTGTCGATTCATTTCGTGAATGTGATTTCCCATGCTCGGGTGGCGCCGTATGGAGGGCGCGATGCCCGCTTCGGCACCAATCCCTGCTGCATCGGCGTGCCGCTGCCGGGCGAGCCGCCGTTCATCCTCGATTACGCGACGAGCGCGGTGGCACAGGGAAAACTGCGGGTCGCGCATAACAAGCGCGAGAAAGTGCCGCCGGGGCGCTTGATCGACAATGCAGGCAATCCGACCAACGATCCGCGCTACGCGGTGGTGCCGCCCTTCGGCGCCATGTTGCCGTTTGGCGAGCACAAGGGCTACGGCATGGCCCTGGCGTGCGAGCTGCTGGGCGGCGCGCTGAGCGGCGGAGGCACCTGGCACTACGAGGAGAGCAAGCAACAGCGCGTGTTGAACGGCATGCTCGCCATCGTTATCAATCCCGCACGCCTGGGCACCGCCCCGGCTTTCGAACGGGAGGCACGGCTGTTCCTCGACTGGTTGCGCAAAGGGCGGGCCGCGCCCGGATTCGACAAGGTGCGGATCGCCGGCGATCCGGAGCGCGAGATGCGGCTGAAGCGCGAGAAAGACGGCGTCCCGGTCGACAGGAACACCTGGGAGGAAATCCAGGCGGCCGGCGTCAAGCTCGAGGTCGCGCGCGAAAGCGTGCAGCGGCTCGCTGAAGGCCGATGACCAGGCGTGGCGCGACGCTGGAGTGGATCCGGGTCTGGGGACGCGCCGGCCATCTTGCACTTGCGGTAGCGGCGGCAGGATTGTCTCCCGCGACTTATACCTTGCACGCCCGCACGGTGGCGCTGCAGCAGATCTATTTCACGGCTTGGCAGGTGTTGATACGTTTCGCAATGTTCGCGGCGCTGCTTGGCCTGGTGGTGGTCCAGATCACGGTCAGCGTAGCGCGCGATTTCGGCCTTACCGCCTACGCGCTCGAGCTGGTGTTGCGAGTGCTGGTGCTGGAGGTGATTCCGCTGCTTACCGCCCTGTTCGTCGCGTTGCGTTCAGGGGCGGCGATCAATACCGAAGTCGCCTTGATGCAGGTGTCGGGCGAGCTCGACGAGATGCGGGCCGCGAGCATGGACCCGCTCGAGCGCGAATTTCTGCCGAGGGTGCTGGCCACGGCGATATCGGTGGCAGCGCTCACTATTCTGGGCTGCGGCCTGGTGCTCGTGACCGCCTACCTCGCGATGTACGGCGTCTCCCCTTGGGGCTTCGACGAGTATTCGCGCACCATCGTGCGAGTATTCGATCCTGCCGCGCTGGTCGGCTTCGCGCTCAAGTGCCTCGCGTTCGCCCTGGCGGTCGCCGTGATCCCGGTTGCGGCAGGCATGGAGGCGACGCGCCAAATGCGCTCCGCACCCGTGGCGGTGATGGGCGGGATGATGCGCCTGTTCTTCGCGCTCGGGCTCATCGAGGTGCTCGCGCTCGCTGTAAAGTACGTTTAGATGGAACGCGAGCCCGGGTTCACGGCGATTCCGAAAAACTTGCAGTTCAGGGTAGGGCTGCTGCTCGGCCTCACGCTGATGGTGGCGGTCGGCTTCGTGGTCTACGTGCTGTACGCGCGCGGCGTATTCGAGGCGAGGCAGCAGCTGATCTTGGTGGCCGACAATGCCGAAGGTGTGAGCATCGGCATGGACCTTACCTTCTCCGGGTTCCCCATCGGGCGGGTGAACCGCATGGCGCTCGCCGAAGACGGACGGGCGCGCATCGACATCGACGTGCCGCGCAAGGACGCGCACTGGCTGCGCACCAGTAGCGTCTTTACCATCGAGCGAGGCGTGGTGGGCAGCGCCAGGATCCGCGCGTACACTGGAAACCTGCAGGATCCGCCGCTGCCCGATGGCGCCGTGCGTCCGGTGCTGCGCGGCGATGCCTCCGAGGAGATCCCGCGCATGGTCGCGACGCTGCGCACCATGCTGGAAAACGTCGAGCAGATGACGGCGGCCGGCGGCAGCCTGCACGCGAGCCTGGCCAACCTGCAGGCCGTGACCGAGCGTCTCGCCGGCCGGCAGGGCGCACTCGCGGCAGTGCTTGGCGGCGAGGAGCAGGCGCAAAAGGTGACCACCGCGATCGACCGCGCCAACGCTCTGCTTGTGTCGCTTAGCGCGGTATCGCAGCGCTTCGACGGCGTGCTCGGCAAGACCGACCAGCGCGTGTTCGGCGAGGGCGGCGTGATGGATTCCGCGCAGCGCGCTCTCGCCCAGGCAAACGGCGTGCTCGGCGATCTGCGCGAGACTCTCAAGAAAGCAGATCTGGTGCTCGCCGACGCGCAGCAAGTCGGCGCGAACGCGAAGGCCGCGACCAGCGACCTTGCAACGCTGCGGGCGGAGGTCGACGCGAGCCTGCGCAAGGTCGGCAGCCTGATCGACGAGATAAATCGCAAGTGGCCTTTCGAGCGCGGCTCGACCGAAATCAAGCTGCCGTGAAGCGGCTCGCACTGCTGGCGCTGCTGCTCGCCGGATGCGCCGGCGCTCCCCTGCCGCCCGATTGGCAGACGAATGCGCACCAGGCGCTCGAAGCGTTCAAGCGCAATTATCTCGCGGGCGACACCCGCGCCGCCGAGACCGAGTTTCGCCGCGCCAAGTCGGAGCTGGCGCGCACCGGCCGCGGCGATTTGCTGGCCCGCGCCGAGCTGACGCGCTGCGCGGTGCAGACCGCGAGCCTGCAATTCGACGACTGCCCGGGGTTCGAGGCGCTTCCAAGCGATGTGCGCAGCGAGGAGACCGCGTACGCCGAGTACCTGGCTGGCCGGGCGCAGCGTGCCGCGACCGACGATGCGCTTTCGCGTCTCGTCGGTTTGGGCGTGCAATTCAAAACGGGTGGGATCAGTCCCGCCGGCATCGCGCAGGCGGTCGAGATCGCCTCTGCACAGGGCTGGCGCCGGCCGCTCCTCGCCTGGCTCGGCGTGCAGGTGAAGCGCGCCGAGGATGCCGGCGACAGCGAAACTGCGGCGCGCATCCGGCGACGGATCGGCCTTATCTCCGACTAGCTCATTATAAAATTACCCGCTGGAGGAGTTCCCCATGGCTAGCAAGAGCCGGCATCCGGAGCCGAAGATCGTCCGTCCGGACGACGTCGATCCCAGGCACCGCTGGGACCGTCCGCTGCAGGCGCCGGGCCGCACGCAGGTCGATTTCGAGGAGCGAGTCGATTTCCGCAGGCTGCACGAGTACCGGCTCGCGCGCGTGCGCGCCGCGCTCTCGAACTCCGGCCTGGGCGCGCTGCTCTCGTTCGACCAGCACAATATCCGCTATACCACCAGCACCGTCATCGGCGAATGGGCGCGCGACAAGCTCACGCGCTACTCGCTGCTCACGGGAAACGGCGATCCGTATATCTGGGACTTCGGCAGCGCGGCGCGGCACCACAAGCTCTACGCGCCGTGGCTGCACACCGATCATTGCCGCGCCGGCTTGCTCGGTCTGCGCGGCGCGACCGGAGCCGACCTGACGCTGTTCCGCGACGCGGCGAAGGAGATCAAGGCTATCCTCGACGCCGAAGGCGTCGGCGACATGCCGGTGGGGGTGGACGTGGTGGAGCCGCCGATGCTGTTCGCGCTGCAGAAAGCCGGCATCGAGGTGCGCGACAGCCAGCAGGTGATGCTGGAAGCGCGCGAAGTCAAGAACATCGACGAGATCACGCTGCTCAACATGGCCGCGGCGATGGTGGACGGGGTCTACCAGGACATCGCCGAGGCGCTGAAGCCCGGCGTGCAGGAGTCGCAGATCGTGGGGCTCGCCACCAAGCGTCTCTACGAGATGGGCTCGGACTGCGTCGAGGCGATCAACTCGATTTCCGGCGAGCGCTGCTCGCCGCACCCGCACAATTTTACCGACCGCCTGATCCGGCCGGGCGATCAGGCGTTCTTTGACATCATCCAGTCGTTCATGGGCTATCGCACCTGCTACTACCGCACGTTCAACGTCGGGCGCGCGACTTCGCCGCAGCGCACGGCGTACAAGAAGGCGCGTGAATGGATGGACCGCGCCATCGAGCTGCTCAGGCCTGGGATGACGAGCGACAAGATTGCGGTCGCCTTCCCCGAAGCGAAGGAGATCGGCTTCGCAAGCGAGATGGATGCTTTCGGGCTGAACTTCTGCCACGGCCTCGGCCTCGGGCTGCACGAGCGGCCGCTTATCTCGCGCCTGACCTCGCTGCGCGAGCCGATCGAGCTGAAAGCCGGGATGGTGTTCGCCGTCGAGACCTACTGTCCCGCGAGCGACGGCATCTCGGCGGCGCGCATCGAGGAAGAGGTTGTCCTTACGCCGAAAGGCGCCCAGATCATTTCGCTCTACCCCGCAGAGGAACTGCCGATTGCCAACCCCTATTAAGGACACGAAGCTCGGCTGGATCGGCACAGGCCGGATGGGCTACGAGATGGCCGCGCGCCTGGCGAAAGGCGGCTGCGACATCGCGCTGTGGAACCGCACCCGTGCCAAAGCCGAGCCTCTCGCCAAGTACGGTGCCAAGGTCGTCGACACGCTGCCGGAGCTGGCCGCGCGGGACATCGTGTTCTGCATGGTGTCCACCTGGGAGGACGTGAAGGAAGTCATGCAGAAACTTCTTGCGGGCTCGAAGAAACCGAAAATGGTCATCGAGTGCTCCTCCATCTCGCTCGAAGGCTCCGCCGAGCTGCGAAGGATGCTGGAAGAGAAAGGCATCCAGTATCTCGCTGCGCCCGTCAGCGGCAATGCGAAGGTGATCAAGGCGGGCAAGCTGACCTTCGTGGTTTCAGGCCCAAAGAGCGCGTACGACGCGGCGCGGCCGTATCTCGACATGATGGGCGTGGGCTCGAGCTACGTCGGCGAGGGCGAGCTGTCGCGCATCGTGAAGATCTGCCACAACGTGCTGCTCGGCGTAGTGACCCAGTCGCTGTGCGAAATCACGATCCTCGCGCAGAAAGCGGGCGTGCCGCGGCACGCTTTCCTCGATTTCCTGAATAAGAGCGTGATGGGCTCGATGTTCTCGCGCTACAAGACGCCTGCGCTGGTGAACCTCGATTTTCACGTCACGTTCACGCCGCAGCTTCTGAGAAAAGACATGGACCTGGGGCTGGACGCGGGCAAGCGCTTCGAGGTGCCGATGCCGATCGCCGCGCTGACGCGCGACCTGATCCAGCAGATGATCGGTCACGGCATGACCGAGGAAGACTTCTCGACGCTCATCCTGATGCAGGCGAAGGCTTCGGGCATCGACCTGAAGCCGGAAAACGTCCCGGTGGGCGACGGACTGTCCAGCTAGGCGCGCGACAAGGAGGAGAGATGAAATCTGGCCGTCGGCAATTCTTGCGGAATTCGGGCGCGGTTCTCGGTGTAACCGCGCTCGGTGGCTGTGCGCCGCTCGTGCAGGCCGGTCCGGCCGATGTGCTGATCGTGAACGCCCGCGTGGCGACGCTCAATCCGCGCCAGCCCAACGCCGAAGCCATAGCAATCAAGGGCGACACTATCGTCGGCGTCGGTTCCGAGGCCGAACTGCACACATTCATAGCTGAGAAAACCCGCGTCATCGACGCGGGGCGCCGCACCATCGTTCCCGGGCTGAACGACGCGCATACCCATTTCATTCGCGGCGGTCTCACTTACACCAACGAGGTGCGCTGGGACGGCGTGCCGTCGCTCGCCGAAGGCATGCGGCGCGTTCGCGAGCAGGCGCGCCGCACGCCGCCGCCCCACTGGGTGCAGGTGATCGGCGGCTGGACCTGGGCGCAATTCGCAGAGAAGCGCTTTCCGACACTGGAAGAGATCAATGCCGCCACGGGCGACACGCCCTGCATGATCATGCATCTCTATGATCGTGCCTGGTTGAACCGGCCAGCGATCAGGGTTCTGGGTTGGGAACGGGAAATCCCCAAGTTGTTCGGTGGCTTTGTGGAGCGCGACGCGGGTGGAAATCCCACTGGGCTGGTGATGTCGACGACGAGTCTCGCCAGCCTGGTTGCAGTCTGGCTGCGCGTGCCGCGTTTTTCGCCGGAAGAGCAGATCACTTCCACGCGTCATTTCATGCGCGAGCATAACCGGCTCGGTGTAACCAGCGTCATCGATGCCGGCGGCGGCGGGCAGAACTATCCTGAGAACTACGCGGCCATCGCCAAACTTGCGGCGGACAACCTGCTGACCCTGCGTATCGGCTATGAGTTGTTTGCCCAGGCTCCCGGCAAGGAGCTCGACAATTACATTGCCTGGTCGAAGTTGGTGAGAATTGGCGAGGGCAACGATTACTATCGCATGATCGGCGCTGGCGAATATGTACTCTACGCCGCCGGCGATCCTGCGAATTTCGCCAAGGAATGGATCGTTGCGCCCCCTGGCGTAATGGAGAGCCAGTTCACCGCGGTGACCAAGCATCTCGTCGGCCTGCGCTGGCCCTTCCGGCAGCACACGACCTTCGACTCGACCGCCAGCCGCGTGCTCAACGTGCTCGAACAAGTAAACCGCGACGTGCCGTTGAAGGGACTGCGTTGGGGCCTCGACCACTGCGAAACGCTGTCGCTAAAAACGCTCGAGCGCGTCGCCCAGCTTGGCGGCAGCATCAACATCCAGAACCGCATGTCGTTGGATGGGGAAGCGTTTCTGGCCAAGTATGGCGCGCAGGTGGCGGCCGATGCGCCACCGATCCAGCGCATCCGCGAAATGGGCATCCCGCTGGCATGCGGTACCGATGCGAACCGTGCCACCAGCTATAACCCCTGGATTGGCGTGCACTGGCTGCTCACGGGAAAAACGCTAGGCGGCGCCAAACTGCAAGGGGACCACAACCTGCTCGACCGCACTGAGGCCTTGCGCCTTTACACGGCAGGCGGCGCGTGGATGTCCTCGGAGGAGGCGAAGAAGGGAACGCTCGAACCCGGCAAGCTGGCCGATCTGGTCGTCCTCTCGACGGATTATTTCAGCGTGCAAGTGGACGCAGTTAAGGACGTCGAATCAGTTCTCACCATGGTGGGCGGCAAGGTAGTGTACGCGGCGGGACCGTTTTCGCGCCTCGATCCGCCGCCGCCGCCGTCGCCCCCCGACTGGCTGCCGGTACGCCATTACGGCGGGTACCATAAGGCGTCCGGCCCTCCAGCGCCGGTGGCGCACCGTCATCCCATGGTCATCGGCGAGAGCGGCGCGTGGTCAACTGAGTGTCCCTGCGGCGCGTTTTGAAAGGACCAGAGATGAACCCGAAACAACGCATCAGCTATTTTCCGTTGGACAAGATGGACGCCGAGATGCGCAAGGAAATGGAGCGCTGCCAGCGCGAAGGCACGCCGCGGCCCGAAAGCTCGGCGGTGCGCGCTCATGTGCCCGGCGCCTTTTGGGCGTTTGCAAACTCGTGGCGCGATATTTTCAAAAACGGGGTGTGCGATCACGCCGTCAAGGAGCTGTGCCGGCTTTACGTTTCACGTTCGGTGCAGTGTGACTACTGCGGCAACCAGCGCTCGATCAAGGCCGCAGGTGCCGGGGTGATGGAGGATGACGTCAAGGATCTTCTCAACTTCGAAAAATCGAACCGCTACTCCGATCGGCAGAAAGCGGCGCTTGCATACGCCGAGGCAATCACGTGGCGGCTCAACACCGACGACGCCTTCTGGGAGCGCATGCATCCGCATTTCAGCGAGCCGGAGCTGGTAGAACTGGGATGCTTTATCGCGCTCACGATGGGCCAGCAAAGCTGGCTGCGGCTGCTCAACATCGAGCATCACCAGGTGCTTGCTGGAACGTCCGCGTCGATGGCGCCGGGGTACGAGACCGCCGAAGCGCTCGCCCAATCCAAAGGGTCATCCGACTACTGGACCAAGGCGAAGCGGGTATGAGAGCGCTGCGCACTCTTCTCGCGTCATGCGCGCTCGCCGCTCTGGCTGTGGCGCACGCGCAGGACATCTATCCGAACAAGCCCATCCGCATCATCGTGCCGTTCACGCCGGGCAGCGCGACAGACATCGTCGCGCGGCTGGTGGGGGAGAAGCTGAACACGGCATGGGGCCAGCCGGTGATTGTCGAGAACCGCCCGGGGGCGGGTGGCACGATCGGCATTGCACAGACCGCCAAGGCTGACCCTGACGGCTACACGCTGGCGGTGGTGTCCACCGGCCACGTGGTGAACTATGTTCTCTACAAGGACCTGCCGTATGACACGCTGAAGGACCTGGCGGGCGTCGCGCCGCTCGCCAGCCTGCCGAGCGTGCTCATCGTCTCACCCGCGCTCGGCGTGAAATCGGTAAAGGAACTCGTCGCCGCCGCCAAGGCGAAGCCCGGCGAGCTCAATTACGGCACCGCGGGCGTCGGCAGCGCCGCGCATATCAACTCGGAGAAGTTCAACGTCGCCGCCGGCATCCAGGCGGTGCATGTGCCGCTGAAGGGCACGCCCCCGATCTTGAGCGAGACCATGGGCGGGCGGGTGCACTTCGCCTGGGTGCCGAGCGTGTCGAGCATGGGGCTGCTCAAGGACGGCAAGTTGCTCGCGCTCGCCGTCAGCACGCCGACCCGCATCGCCGCGCTGCCGAACGTCCCGACCATCGCCGAGGCGGGGTTCGCGGGCGGTGAATTCAATTTCTGGGTGGGCCTGCTCGCGCCGGCAAAAACGCCGCGCGACATCGTCGCCAAGCTGAATGCCGAAATCAATCGCGCGCTGCACTCGGCCGACATGAGAGACCGCCTCGAGAAGCTCGGCGGCGAACCGATGTCGATGAACGCCGGGCAATTCGACGCCTTTATCCGGCAGGAGTACGAAGTTCTCGGCAAGGTAATGCGCGATGCGGGTGCAGTACCACAATAAAGGAGGAAGCATGAAAACGTGGATCAGACTGCTGATTGCGGCCAGCGCGGCGCTAGCCATGCAGGCCTACGGTCAGGCGTTTCCGAGCAAGCCGGTGCACGTCATCATCTCGTTCACGCCGGGCAGCTCGACCGACATCGTCGGCCGCATCGTGGCGCAGAAGCTGTACGACATGTGGGGCCAGCCGGTCGTGCCGGAGAACCGCGCAGGCGCCGGTGGCTCGATTGGCTCAGCGATCGTCGCCAAGGCCGTCCCGGATGGCTATACCCTGCTCATCAATTCGAACGCGCACGCGGTCAACCCGGCGATCTTCGCCAAGCTGCCGTACGACACGACGAAGGACTTTACCGACATCGCGCCGCTCGCGATGCAGCCCAACGTGCTGGTGGTCAACGCCGGTGCGCCTTACAAGAGCGTGATGGACCTCGTGAACGCGGCGAAGGCAAATCCCGGGTCGATCAACTGGGGGCACGCCGGCATCGGCAGCGGCACTCATCTCAATACGGAAAAATTCGTCGCTGCGGCCAACGTCAAGGTCACCCAGGTTCCCTTCAAGGGAACCCCCGAAGTGATCCAGGCCATGTTCAGCGGATCAGTGGATTGCTACTGGGTGCCGATCTCGGCCGGGATGTCGCATATCAAGAACGGGAAGCTGCGACCCTTGGCGGTGAGCACCGCAAAGCGCAACCCGACCCTGCCCGACGTGCCGACGACGGGCGAGGCGGGGGTCAAGGACGCCGACGCGCCGCTGTGGTTCGGCCTATGGGGCCCGGCCGGCATGTCCTCCGATCTCGTGAACAAGATCAATGCCGACTTGCGCAAGGCGCTCGCCGACCCGGGCGTGAAGGAAAGGCTCGCCAATCTGGGCAACGACACGATGGACATGTCGCCGCAGGAATTTGCGAGGTTCGTGCGCAGCGAGATCGAGGACTACCAGCGCGTCGTCAGGAACGCCGGCATCAAGCCGCAGTAGCGAGCCGCTTGAGCGGCACGCCGGTCAAGCGCTGCAGCTCCTCGAACGAAACGCCCTCGACTATTTCGATCACGTGAAGCCCGTCGGGCTTCACGTCGATCACGGCAAGGTCGGTGTAGATGCGGTTGACGCAGCGCGCACCTGTCAGCGGGTAGGTGCAGCGCTCGACGATCTTGCTTTCGCCGTTCTTGGTGAGGTGCTCCATCATGACGAGCACCTTCTTTGCCCCGACGGCGAGATCCATCGCGCCGCCCACCGCCGGGATCGCCTCCGCGCCGCCGGTGTGCCAGTTGGCGAGATCGCCGGCCACGGACACCTGGAACGCACCCAGGATGCAAAAGTCGAGGTGGCGACCGCGGATCATGCCGAAGGAATCGGCATGGTGGAAGTAAGCTCCGCCCGGCAGAAGCGTTACCGGCTCCTTTCCGGCATTGATGAGGTCTTCGTCCTCTTCGCCGGGTGCGGGCTTAGGCCCGACACCAAGGATGCCGTTCTCGCTGTGGAGAATGATCTCGCGGCCCTTGGGCAGGTGGTCGGCGACCAGAGTCGGCAGGCCGATGCCGAGATTGACGTACGCCCCGTCAGGAATGTCGCGGGCGACACGCGCCGCTATCTGTTTCTTGTCGAGCTTCTTCATTCAGGCAGCCTTGCGCATTGACGGGGCAACGCGCACCACGCGCTGCACGAAAATTCCCGGGGTCACGATGGCCTCGGGATCGATTGCGCCGAGCTCTACGGTTTCGCGCACCTGCACAACGGTGCACTTTGCCGCGGCTGCCATGATCGGCCCGAAATTTCGGGCGCTCTTGCGATAGACGAGATTGCCCCAGCGGTCAGCTCGCTCTGCCTTGATCAGCGCGAAATCGGCGTGGATCGGGTACTCCAGCACGTAGTCGCGATCGCCAATGCGACGCGTTTCCTTCCCCTCGGCGAGGCGGGTACCGAAAGCGGTGGGCGTATAGAACGCGCCAACGCCTGCGCCCGCGGCGCGGATGCGCTCGGCGAGCGTGCCCTGCGGCACCAGCTCGAGCTCGATTTCCCCGGCGCGGTAGAGCGCATCGAAATGCCACGAATCCGTCTGGCGCGGGAAGGAGCAGAGGATCTTGCGCACGCGCTTCGTTTTCAGCAGCGCGGCGAGCCCGGTGTCGGCATTGCCGGCGTTGTTGTTGACGATGGTGAGATCTTGCGCGCCCTGCGCGACGAGGGCATCGATCAGCTCGGCCGGCATGCCCGCGTTCCCGAACCCCCCGATCATGATCGTCGCGCCGTCAGGGATATCAGCCAACGCCGCTTCGGGACTCGCAAAAAGCTTGTTGATCATCGGCGGGAAATTATCGCATTGCGCTTTTTTGTCCCGCTTGAGGTCACTCCTCAGAAGGCACATTTACTAGATTGAGTAACTTATTGATTCCTATGAAGTGGCATTACTGAAATCTACTGGTAAAAAACACAGCTAAGTGGTTGTCCCGGCGGGAAAAATTCACTTGACCTCGGATTCCTTTTCGTCTTAGAGTGGCAAAAGGTAGGAAAAAGTGGCACAAGAAGCCATATGGGTGGAGCCTTTCATGGAGCGGCGGTCATCACGCTCGACGCCAAGGGTCGCGTCGCTATTCCCACGCGCCATCGCGATGCGCTGCTCGACGGCGGAAAAACCCTCGTCCTCACCGCCCATCCGGACGGTTGCGTGTTGATCTACCCGGTGAGCGAGTGGGAGCCGGTGCGATTGCGCGTCGAGGCATTCCCCAGCTTTCATCCGCAAGCGAGTTGGTGGAAACGCTTACTGCTCGGTTTCGAGGAGCATCTGACGCCCGACGGCTCAGGGCGGATTCTCCTTTCGCCCGCGCTGCGCTTGCACGCCAAACTCGAGCGCGAGGCCATGATGGTCGGGCAGGGCCGCTATTTTGAGCTGTGGGACTCGGGCGTGTGGGCGGCAAAGCTTGGGCAGGCGCTGTCCGCCGGCGGGGCGCCGCCCCCCGGCATGGAAGACTTTTCCCTGTGAGCGGCGATGCATACGCCGGTACTCGCTCGCGAAGCGATCGAAGCGCTCGCCGTGCGCCCCGATGGCGTCTATGTGGACGGCACGTTCGGGCGCGGCGGGCACAGCCGCGCAATCCTGGAACGGCTCGGCCCGCACGGAAGGCTGGTGGCGCTGGACCGCGATCCGCAGGCCATGGCAGCGGCCGGCGACATCCGCGACCGCCGCTTCATGTTCCTCAAACACAACTTCGGGACGCTGAGCGCAGCGCTGGATGCGGCAGGCGTCCGAGCGACGCACGGCATGCTCTTCGACCTTGGCGTTTCTTCGCCGCAGCTCGATGACCCGGCGCGCGGATTCTCGTTCCGCGCCGACGGGCCGCTCGATATGCGGATGGACCCGGGAGAGGGCCGGTCTGCGGCGCAATGGCTCGCGAGTGCAGAAGAACAAGAAATCATGGGGGTAATCCGCGACTATGGCGAAGAACGGTTTGCTAAACAGATTGCAGCGGCGATTGTTGCTGCTCGGAGCCGCGGGCCCATCGTCCGCACCCGGCAACTGGCCGATCTCGTGGGTAAGGCGGTCCGCACACGGGAGCCGGGCCAGGACCCGGCGACGCGCACCTTTCAGGCTTTACGGATTTACCTCAATCGGGAGCTTGAGGAAGTGTCGCTGATGCTGCCCCAGGCGGTAGCGTGGCTGGCGAGCGGCGGGCGTCTCGCGGTGATCAGCTTTCACTCGCTCGAAGACCGCATCGTCAAGCGCTTTCTGCAGGGCGCTGCACGTCCCGACGTGCCACGCGAATTGCCGCTTCGTGCCATCGAAATGCCACAACCGGCGCTTAAGCTGCTTGGGCGTGCGATGCGTCCATCCGCCGCGGAGACCACAGCAAATCCCCGCGCGCGCAGCGCCATCCTGCGGGTAGCCGAGCGCACAGCGGCGCCTTACCCCCCTTCACCGAACAGAATCGAGCCCGACGCGCGGTGGCGAAACTGAATCTCCTCCTCCTCGCGGTTCTCGTCGCCTGCGCGATCGGGCTCGTCACGTCTCAGCACAAGGCGCGGAAGCTCTTCTCGGAGCTCGAACGGGAGCAGAACCGCGCCCGTGACCTCGATGTCGAGTACGGCCGGCTGCAGCTCGAGGCGAGCACCTGGGGCTTGCATTCACGGGTGGAGAAAATCGCTACCGGCACGCTTCGGCTGCGCGCTCCCGAGCCGAGGCGCGTTCGTATCGTCACCCCCGGGGCTGCGCATTGAATGCAGCGACGCAGGGCCTGGTGCGCCTGCCGGTGTGGCGGGCGCGTTTCGTCCTTGCTGCATTGTTAGCAGCGTTTGCGGTGCTGGGTGGCCGTTCGGTGTATCTGCAGGCGCTGCAGACCGGCTTCCTGCAGGAGAAAGGGGACGCGCGCTACTCGCGCCTCATCGAAGCGCCCGCCACGCGCGGCCGCATCCTTGATCGCAACGGCGAGGCGCTGGCCGTGTCGACCCCGGTAAAATCCGTCTGGGCGATTCCCGCCGACACTGAGCTTTCCGGCCCCGAGCGGCGCAAGCTCGCATCCCTGCTCTCCGTGGAACGTAATGAACTTGCCAAGAAGCTCGAAGACGCATCGCGCGATTTCGTCTACCTGAAGCGCCAAGTCGCACCCGAGGTCGCGGAGAGCGTCGCGGCGCTCGGGCTGAAGGGCATCTACCAGCATCCCGAGTACCGGCGCTACTACCCCGGCGGTGAAGTGACGGCGCACGTCATCGGCTTCACCGGGGTCGACGACGCCGGCCAGGAAGGTATCGAGCTCGCGCACCAGGCAAGCCTTGGCGGCAAGCCTGGAACGCGGCGCGTCATCAAGGACCGGCTCGGCCGCATCGTCGAAGACGTCGAATCGATCCGCGAAGCGCAGGACGGGCGCGACCTCACCCTCTCCATCGACAGCAAGATCCAGAATCTCGCCTATGGCGCGCTCAAGACCGCCGTCGTCCAGCATCGCGCCAAGGCCGGCGCCGTTGTTGCGCTCGATGTGCGAAGCGGCGAAATACTAGCGCTCGCGAACGTACCCTCATACAACCCCAATAGCCGCGCCCGTCTCGGCGGAGCCCAGTTGCGCAACCGGGTGATCACCGACCTGTTCGAGCCTGGCTCGACGCTGAAGCCGTTTACGCTCGCGCTGGCGATCGAAAGCGGGAAGCTGACGCCGGCAACGACCGTACAGACGGCGCCCGGCCGCCTCACGATCGGGAACTACACCATTCACGATACGCACCCCGGCGCAGCGCTCAGCGCTGCGCAGGTGCTGCAAAAATCCTCCAACGTCGGGATGGCGAAAATCGCCCTGTCGCTGCCGCGCGAAGCGATGTGGGACCTCTTCAAGCACGTCGGCTTCGGCGCCGCCCCCCAGCTCGGATTCCCGGGGGAAGCGGCGGGACGGCTGCGCCACTACCGCAGCTGGCGCCCGATCGAGCAGGCCACTATGGCCTATGGCATGGGGATCTCCGTGAGCCTCGTGCAACTGGCGCGTGCCTACACGGTGTTCGCGCGAGACGGGGAATTGGTAGCGCTCAGCCTGGTCAAAACCGGTACGGCTACGAGCGGGGAGAAGCTGTTGTCCACCGAAACCGCGCGCGCCGTGCGCGCAATGCTGGAGCTCGCGGTGCAGCCCGGGGGTACGGGGCCGCGGGCCCGCGTCATGGGGTGGCGCGTCGCGGGCAAAACGGGGACCGCGCACAAGCAGGAGAACGGTGGCTATGCACCCGACAAGTATGTTGCTTCCTTTGTCGGTTTTGCGCCGGCATCGGCGCCGCGACTGCTGGTTGCGGTGATGATCGACGAGCCGTCGACGGGCGAACACTACGGCGGCATGGTGGCCGCACCGGTGTTCGCGCAGGTGATGCAGGGCGCGCTGCGCATGATGGGGGTTGCGCACGACGCCCCGCTCGAGCCGCCCGAACTGCCGGCCGAGGACGAGGAAGCGAAGGAGAACACGTAATGGCCAAACTCATGATGACATTGGCCGACGCGCTGCTGTGGCTGGGCGGCGCCGGCGTCGGCTGCTGGGCGGAACTGTGGGAACCGGGGAGCTATTCGAACGTCTCGCTGCCCAGGGGGCGATGATCGAGCGGCTTTCGTCCGACAGCCGCCGTTGCGCGCCGGGTGTCGCGTTTTTCGCGTATCCGGGCGAGGCGGCGGACGGCCGCGCTCACATCGCCGGCGCGATCTCTCGCGGCGCCTCGGCCGTGCTTTGGGAGGAACAAGGGTTTTCGTGGCGCGGCGAGTGGCGCGTACCGAACATCGCGGTGCGCGGCCTCAAGCTCGACGCCGGTCGCCTCGCGCACGAGTTTTACGGCCGGCCGTCGGAAGCGCTGTGGATGTGCGGCGTCACCGGCACGAATGGCAAGACTTCGTGCAGCCAGTGGATCGCCGCGCTCCTAGCCAATAAGAGCATCAAGACGGCCGTGATCGGGACGCTGGGCAGCGGCTATCCAGGCGCGCTGGCGGAGGCTTCGAACACCACGCCCGACACGCTGGAGCTGCATCGGATGTTGAAGGACTTTCTGGCCGGCGGGGCGAAGTGCGTCGCAATGGAGGTGTCCTCGCACGGCCTCACGCAGGGCCGCGTCAACGGGGTGGCGTTCGACTGCGCGCTGTTCACCAACCTCTCGCATGACCATCTCGACTACCACGGCTCGATGGAGGCTTATGCCGCGGCGAAGGCGCGCCTGTTCGACACGCCGGGTCTCGGCGCCGCGGTGCTCAACCTCGACGATGGGCTCGGCGTGCTGCTGGCACAGCGGCTTACCGCGCGCGGCGTGCGTACGATCGGCTACACCCTCTGCGCTTCTGCTGTTGCGCGGGGCAACGTCACCGAATTCATCGCCGCCACCACTATCGCGGGCCGCAGCCTGCAGCTCCATTCCAGCTGGGGTAACGCCACCGCCACGGTCAATCAGCTGGGGCGATTCAACCTCTCGAACGCCTTGGGCGTGCTCGGCTGCCTCGTAGCCTATGGCATGCCGTTTCATGAAGCGGCAGGGCTTCTTGGCGCTTTGCCGAGCGTTCCAGGCCGCATGCAGAAAATCGGCGACCGACCTTTAGTGGTGGTCGACTACGCGCATACCCCCGATGCGCTCGAAAAAGTGCTGCAAGCGCTACGGCCCGTGACCAAGGGGCGCGGCGGCCGGCTGGTCGCGGTGTTCGGAGCGGGCGGCGATCGCGACGCCTCAAAGCGTCCGCGAATGGGCGCCATCGCGGCGCATCTCGCCGACCAGGTGATCGTTACTTCGGATAACCCGAGGAGTGAAGACCCCCTCGCCATCATTGCCGCCGTAAGCGCGGGCATCCCCGGCACCCACGCAACCGAGCCCGATCGTGCCCGGGCGATCGAGAAAGCGGTGGCCGAAGCCGCGCCCGTGGACGTCGTGCTGATCGCCGGAAAGGGGCACGAAAATTACCAGGAGATCGCGGGCAAGCGCCTGCCGTTCTCGGACGCGGCCGTAGCACGTGCCGCGCTGGCGCGACGGGGGGCTGGATGATGAGCTTTGCTGAAGCCGCCGCCGTGCTGGGCAGCAAGGCAGAGGGCGGCAACAGCCTGTTTACGGGCGTGTCGAGCGACACGCGCAGCTTGCAGCGCGGGGACCTGTTTGTCGCGCTGCGCGGCGAGCGTTTCGACGGCCATGCTTTCCTCGCCGACGCGAAGAACGCTGGCGCGGTCGGCGCGCTCGTCGACCGCAGTTACACCGCCAAAGCACCGCTTCCCGTCATCACGGTTGCCGATACCAAGCGTGCGCTCGGCGACCTCGCCCGCCACTGGCGCAAGCGGCTTTTCCCGGCGCTGATCGCCATCACCGGATCCAACGGCAAGACGACCGTGAAGGAAATGCTGGCCGCGATCCTGCGTCGTCACGCAGGGGCCGACACGGTACTTGCCACGACAGGCAACCTGAACAACGACATCGGCGTGCCGCTGACTCTGCTGCGCCTGCGCCCGGTGCATCGCTGGTGCGCCATCGAGCTCGGCATGAACCACAAGGGTGAAATTGCCTATCTCGCCGCTATCGCCAGCCCAACCGTGGCACTGGTCAACAATGCGCAGCGCGAGCACCTGGAATTCATGCGATCGGTCGAGGAGGTCGCAGCGGAAAATGCCAGCGTGTACGCGGCGCTCGGCGAACCGGGCGTGGCAGTGATCAACTCGGACGACGCCCACGCGGCATTTTTCCGGCAGCAGGCAGGGCAGCGGCGCGTGGTCGACTTCGGGCTGCGCGCGGCGAGCGTTACGGGACGCTACGTTTTGCACCCCCTGACGAGCGAGATCCGCATCAGCACGCCTGCAGGCGAACCGCAGGCGACGCTCGCCGTCCCGGGCCTTCACAATGTACGCAACGCGCTTGCCGCCGCAGCCTGCGCGCATGCGGCCGGTGTGCCTGCAAAGGCGATCGGCGAGGGCCTGAGCGCATTTCGTCCCTACACCGGGCGGCTGCAGGTCAAGCACGCGGGCGGCATTACCGTGATCGACGACAGCTACAACGCCAATCCGGACTCGGTGCGTGCAGCGATCGACGTCCTCGCATCGTGTCCCGGGCCGACCGTGCTGGTGCTCGGCGACATGGGCGAGGTGGGAGAGCGCGGTGCCGGTTTCCACCGTGAGATCGGCCTTTACGCGCGCAGCAAGGGGATCTCCAGCCTGCTTGCGCTTGGCGAGGCGATGCGTCACGCCGTGGAGGCGTTTGGCGCGGGGGCGCGGCATTTCGCCGATGTCGACGAGCTTGTCGGCAACGTGCATGGCAAGACGGTTCTCGTCAAAGGTTCGCGCTTCATGAAGATGGAGCGCGTGGTCGCTGCGTTAACTGGCAGCGGCAGCCAAGGAGGTCACTGAATGCTTCTCGAGATCGCCCAGTGGCTGGCGAAGGACGTGCGCGTATTCAACGTCTTCAACTACATCACGCTGCGCGCGGTGCTGGCCTGTCTCACCGCGCTCGCCGTTTCGCTGATCCTCGGGCCTTACATGATCCGCAAGCTCACTGCGTACAAGATCGGCCAGGCGGTGCGCGAGGAGGGCCCGCGCTCGCATCTGACCAAGGCCGGCACGCCGACCATGGGCGGTGCGCTGATCCTCGTTTCCATCTGCCTGACCGCGCTGCTGTGGGGCGATCTCTCGAACCGGCTGCTGTGGGTGGTTCTTCTCGTCACGCTCGCTTTCGGCACGATTGGCTGGATCGACGACTACCGCAAGGTGGTACAGCGCAATCCCAAGGGACTTTCCGCCAAGGCCAAGTTCTTCTGGCAATCGATGATCGGACTCGCCGCCGCCGGGTATCTCGCCTATCTCGCGCAGAGCATGCCGGCGCTGAACGAGCTGATCGTGCCCTTCTTCAAGCTCATAGCCTATCCGCTGGGCCCGATCGGCTTCATCGTGCTCACCTACTTCGTCATCGTCGGCACCTCGAACGCGGTAAATCTCACCGATGGCCTCGACGGTCTGGCGATCATGCCGACCGTGATGGTGGGCAGCGCGCTCGGCGTCTTCGCCTACGTAGCAGGGCACGCGGTATTCTCGAAGTACCTCGGACTGCCCTACATCCCGGGCGCAGGCGAACTGGCGGTGATCTGCGGCGCGCTCGCCGGTGCAGGCCTGGGCTTTCTGTGGTTCAACGCCTACCCGGCGGAGGTCTTCATGGGCGATGTCGGCGCGCTGGCGCTGGGCGCCGCGCTCGGGACCATCGCAGTGATCGTCCGCCAAGAAATCGTGCTGTGCATCATGGGCGGGGTGTTCGTGGCCGAGACCCTCTCCGTGATGATCCAGGTGCTCTATTTCAAGTGGAGCGGCGGCAAGCGGATCTTCCGCATGGCGCCACTGCATCACCATTATGAGCTGGAGGGGTGGAAGGAAAGTCAGGTGGTGGTGCGCTTCTGGATCATCACCATGATGCTGGTGCTGTTCGGCCTTTCGACCCTCAAGCTCCGATGATGCGCGAGCCTTTGTTCGACCTGCTGCCTCGGCCCCAGCCCGTCGTTCTCGCCGGCAAGCGCGTGCTGGTCCTCGGCCTCGGAGATACCGGCCTGTCGGTAGCCCGTTGGGTGAAACACCAGGGCGGCACCGTCCGCGTCGCCGATACGCGCGAATCGCCGCCGAGAAAACAGGCTTTCGCGGGCGAGCTGCATACCGGTCCGTTCAGCGCGGCTCTTCTTCATGGCGTCGACCTGCTCTGCCTCAGTCCCGGCCTACCGCTCACCGATCCCCTGGTGCGAAAAGCGTTGCAACAGGGCATCCCGGTCGTCGGTGATATCGAGCTCTTCGCGTGGCATGCGCGGCAGAAGAGCCGCGTGCTCGCGGTCACCGGCACCAACGGGAAGTCGACCGTGACCGCGCTGGCGGGACATCTGCTGCGCGAGGCGGGCGTGGATTGCGAAGTCGCGGGCAACATCGGACCCGCTGTGCTTGATGCGTCATTGAAGCGTGATGCACCTCCCGCGGCCTGGGTTCTCGAATTGTCGAGCTATCAGCTCGAGACCACCTGGTCGCTCGACTCGGATGCCGCGGTGATGCTTAATCTCACCGAGGATCACCTCGACCGCTATCCGAGCCTTGCCGAGTACGGCGCCGCCAAGGCGCGCATTTTCCTGGGCTCGGGCATCCAGGTCCTGAACCGGGATGATCGCCGCTCTCTCGCCATGGCGCAGCCCGGCAGAACGCGCGTCACGTTCGGGCTCGATAGGCCGGCTGCGGACGGGGATTTCGGCGTCGATGCCGGGGTGCTCGTGCAGGGCAGGACCCCGCTACTGCGCGCCGACGAGCTGCCAATTCTCGGCTTGCATAACGTCGCCAATGCGCTTGCCGCCTGCGCGCTGGCGCGCACATTGGGCATTTTGCATCGAGCGCTCGCCGAAGGGCTGCGCAGTTTCCATGGCTTGGCGCACCGCCTGCAGCTGGTGGCGAGCCAAAACGCGGTCGACTGGTACGACGATTCGAAAGGCACCAATGTCGGCGCCACGGTCGCTGCGCTGCGCGGTTTGGGAAAGAAGACCATCCTGATCCTGGGCGGCGACGGCAAGGGCCAGGATTTTTCGCCGCTGGCTGGACCGGCCGCGCAATTCGCGCGGATGATCCTGCTCATCGGCCGCGATGCGCCACGCATAGCCGAAGCACTTAAGGGCAGCGGAGTGAAGCTCGAGCACTGCGGTTCTCTCGAGGAAGCGGTGGAGAAAGCGCTGCGCAATGCCGCGCCCGGCGACGCCGTTCTGCTGTCACCGGCGTGCGCGAGCTGGGACATGTTCCGCGATTACCGCCATCGCGGCGAGGTTTTCGCCGCCGCGGTGAAAAGGCTGCTGGCGTGAGCCGCACTTATGTGTTCGCGCGCAACGCGCCGAGCGCGGAGTACGACCGCTCGCTCGCATGGGCCGCCCTTCTGCTTGCTGCCACCGGCCTGGTCATGGTGTATTCGTCTTCCATCGCGACCGCGGAGGCGAGCCGGTATACCGGCAACACCGCCGCCTGGTTCCTGGCGCGGCACGGTGTCTTCCTCGCGGCGGCTTTGCTTGCCGCGATTACGGTATTCCTGGTGCCGGCCCGGCTGTGGCAGAAGGCAGCGCCCTGGCTGTTTCTCGGCGGCGTGGCGCTTCTCGTGCTGGTTCTGATTCCCGGATTCGGGCGCGAGGTGAACGGCGCCCGGCGCTGGCTCGATCTGCCGCTGTTCAGCGTCCAGCCCTCCGAGCTCATGAAGCTCTCTGCAGTGCTCTACGCCGCGGACTACACCACGCGCAAGCACAACGTTCTGAAAAGCTTCAACCGCGGGCTGCTGCCGATGCTGGGGGTGATGATGCTCGTATCCTGGCTGCTGCTGCGTGAGCCCGATTTCGGCGCGTTCGTCGTCATCGCGGTAACGGCGTTCGGCATCCTGTTCCTCGGCGGGATGAACGGGCGGCACTTCGCGGCGCTGGTCGGCATGCTCGCCGCGGGCTTCGCTGTCCTGGTGGTTTCGTCGCCTTACCGCATGCAGCGCATTTTCGGCTTCATGGATCCCTGGTCGGATCCTTTCGGCCGCGGCTACCAGCTGTCCCACGCGCTGATCGCGTTCGGCCGCGGCGAGTGGCTCGGCGTGGGCCTCGGCGCAAGCGTGGAAAAGCTCCATTACCTGCCCGAGGCCCACACCGATTTTCTTCTCGCCGTGATCGCCGAGGAGCTCGGCTTTGCGGGCGTCGCGCTGGTGATCGGGCTGTTCGTCTGGATCGTGGCGCGCGCCTTCGCGATCGGCCGGCAGGCCACCCTGCATGAGCGCCACTTCGCATCGCTCGCCTCGCAGGGCATCGGCATCTGGATCGGCTTTCAGGCGCTCATCAACATGGGCGTCAACATGGGCCTGCTGCCGACCAAGGGCCTCACGCTGCCGCTCATGAGCTACGGTGGCTCGGGCCTGCTCGTCAATTTCGTTGCGCTCGCGATCCTGCTGCGGATCGACTGGGAAAATCGCCAGCTGGCACGGGGACTGCCCGCGTGAGCCGCACCATTCTCATCATGGCCGGCGGCACCGGGGGTCACATCTTCCCGGGACTTGCGGTCGCAGAACAGATGCGCGCCGCCGGCTGGGAAGTGGTGTGGATGGGAGCGCGCGGCGGCATGGAGGAGCGCCTGGTGCCGCCGCATGGCTACCGCACGGCGTGGATCCGCGTGCGCGCCGCGCGTGGCAAGGGTTTGCTGCAGAAGCTGCTGCTACCCGCAAACCTTCTGTTTTCCTTCTGGGAAAGTGCCCGGCACCTGCGGCGCCTGAAGCCCGACGTCGTGCTCGGTCTGGGCGGCTATGTTGCCTTCCCGGGCGGCATGATGGCATCGCTTCTCGCCCGGCCGTTCGCGCTGCACGAGCAGAATGCGATCGCGGGCCTTGCCAACCGGGTGCTCGCCGGCGTCTCGGACAAGGTGATGGTGGCGTTCCCCGAAGCCTTGAAAAGAGCCGAGTGGACCGGCAACCCGGTGCGCGCGCAAATCGCCGCCATCGCCGCGCCCGAGCAGCGCTACGCGCGTCGTGAAGGGCCGATCCGCTTGCTGGTCGTGGGCGGCAGCCTGGGCGCCCAGGCGCTGAACGAAGCGGTGCCGAAGGCGCTTGCGCTTCTCTCGCCGCGTCCTTCGGTGCTGCACCAGGCCGGCGAGAAGCATCTCGAGGCGTTGAGGAACAACTACCGGGCGGCCGGAGTGCAGGGCGAACTGGTGGCCTTCATCGACGACATGGCGCGCGCCTACGCCGCCGCGGACCTGGTCATCTGCCGTGCCGGGGCAGTGACCATCGCTGAGCTCTCGGCCGGGGGCATGGCAAGCATCCTGGTGCCGTTTCCGCATGCGGTAGACGACCACCAGACGGCGAACGCGAGATTCCTCGCCGACCGCGGCGCGGCGATCTTGCTGCCGCAAAGCCAGCTCACGCCGGAAGGGCTCGCGGCGCTGATCGGCTCGCTCGATCGCCCGCAGCTGCTCGAGATGGCGAAACGCTCGCGCGCGCTCGGCAAGCCCGATGCTGCACGGCTGGTGGCCGCGCGCTGCATGGAACTCGCCAAATGAAGCACAAGGTAAGGCGCATTCACTTCGTCGGCATCGGCGGTGCCGGCATGTCCGGCATCGCCGAAGTGCTGGTGAACCTCGGCTATCAGGTGAGCGGCTCGGACCTCGCCGTCAGTTCCGTCACCCAAAGACTTTCGTCGCTGGGCGTGCGGCTGAGCTTCGAGCATCTGCCGGCGAACGTGGACGGCGCGGATGCGGTCGTTGTGTCCACCGCCGTGCGGCCGGACAACCCCGAGGTGATCGCGGCGCGCACGCGACGCATTCCGGTGGTGCCGCGCGCACTGATGCTGGCCGAGCTGATGCGCCTGAAGCAAGGCGTCGCGATCGCCGGCACGCACGGCAAGACCACGACCACCAGCCTGGTGGCGAGCGTGCTTGCCGAGGGCGGGCTCGATCCGACTTTCGTGATCGGCGGCCGCCTTACCGCCGCAGGCTCGCACGCGCGCCTGGGCGCCGGCGATTTCATCGTCGTCGAGGCGGACGAATCGGACGCGTCGTTTCTGCACTTGCAGCCGGTGGTTGCCGTGGTCACCAACATCGACGCCGACCACATGGACACCTATCAGCACGACTTCGCGCGCCTGCGGCAGGCGTTCGTGCAGTTTCTGCAGAACCTGCCTTTTTACGGCAGCGCGGTGCTGTGCGCCGACGATCGGCACGTCCGCGAGATCCTGCCTTTCGTTTCCAAGCCGGTGCTGATGTACGGCACCTCCGCCGACGCTACGGTACGCGCCGAGGCGATCGCGCACGACGCCGGCCGGATGCGCTTCAAAGCGCGCCGCGACAAGGCCGCGGCGCTCGACGTGACGCTCAACCTGCCGGGACGCCACAACGTGCTCAACGCGCTGGCGGCCATCGCGGTCGGCACCGAGATCGGCGTTCCCGACCGCGCGATCCTCAAGGCGCTTGCCGAGTTTCACGGCGTTGGCCGGCGCTTCCAGCGTTACGGCGAAGTCGCGCTCTCCGGCGGCGGCTCGTTCACGCTGGTGGACGACTACGGCCACCATCCGGCGGAAATGACGGCCACGCTCGAGGCTGCGCGCGGCGCTTTCCCGGGTCGCCGCATCGTCCTCGCGTTCCAGCCGCACCGCTACACCCGGACGCGGGACCTGTTCGAGGACTTCGTCAGGGTGCTGTCCACTGCCGACGCGCTTGTGCTCGCCGAGGTTTATCCCGCGGGGGAAGCGCCGATCATCGCCGCCGACGGCCGCTCGCTCGCCCGGGCGGTGCGCGTCGCCGGCAAGGTCGAGCCGCTCTTCGTGGAAGACATTACCGCCATGCCGGAGGCCATCCTGCGCGTTGCCCAGAGCGGTGATGTCGTTGTCACCATGGGCGCCGGTTCCATCGGCAATGTCCCCGCGCAATTGACATGAACATGACCGATCCGATGAATTTCCACGGATTGCGCGGGGAACTCAGGCGCGACGAGCCGATGGCTCGCCACGTCAGCTGGCGCGCCGGCGGCAAAGCGCGCGCCTTCTACGTCCCGGCCGATCTGGAGGATCTGGCGTGCTTTGTGCGCCAGCTTCCTGCCGCTGAGCCGGTGCTGCTCGTAGGCTTGGGCAGCAACCTCCTGGTACGCGACGGCGGATTCCCGGGGACGGCAATCCTGATGCATGCCGCCACGCGGCGTCCGGAATTGCGCGATGGCCGCATTTATGCGGAAGCCTGGGTCGCCGCTCCCAAAGTAGCGCGTTTTGCCGCGCTGCATGCCCGCCACGGCGCTGAATTTCTCGCCGGCGTTCCCGGCACCGTCGGCGGAGCGCTCGCGATGAACGCCGGCTGCTACGGTGCTGAAACGTGGGACATCGTCGAGCAGGTCCTCACTGTAGACCGCGAGGGCGTGTTCCACGTACGGCGCAAGGCTGAGTTCGAAGTCGGCTATCGCCATTGCGGCCTGCCCAAGCCGGAATGGTTTGCCGCCGCATGGTTTGCGCTCGAAAGCGGGGATGGCGAAGCGTCGCGCGCCAAGATCAAGGAGCTGCTGGCGCGCCGCATCGCGACACAGCCGCTTTCGTTGCCCAATGCCGGCAGCGTTTTCAGGAATCCGCCGAACGACCACGCGGCGCGGCTGATCGAAGCCTGCGGCCTCAAGGGATTCGGGCGTGGCGGCGCCCGCGTGTCGGAGAAGCACGCGAATTTCATCGTCAATCCCGAAGGCGCGGCGAGCGCCGCGGACATCGAGTGGCTGATCGCGCAGGTCAGGCAAACGGTTCTGCAGATGAAAGGCATCGCGCTGCTGCCTGAAGTCCGCATTGTCGGGGAGGCCGCGTGAACTTCGGAAAAGTCGCGGTTCTCCTCGGTGGCAAGTCTGCGGAACGCGAGGTCTCGCTGAAGAGCGGCGGCATGGTGCTGAACGCGCTGCGCAGCCGAGGCGTCGACGCGCTCGCCTTCGATCCCGCCGAGCGCGGCTTCGAGGCGCTGATCGGCGAGCGCTTCGAGCGCGCCTTCATCGCGCTGCACGGCCGTTTCGGCGAGGACGGTACGGTGCAGGGCGTCCTCGAATGGCTCGGCATTGCGTACACCGGAAGCGGGGTGCTCGCCTCGGCGCTCGCGATGGACAAGCTGCGCACCAAGCGGCTGTGGCACGCGGAGGGACTGCCAACGCCGCCGTACGCCGTGCTGACCCAGGACTCGGATCTGCGCGCGGTGGCCCGCAAGCTGGGAGTGCCGTTGATGGTCAAGCCGGCGAGCGAAGGCTCCTCGATCGGAATGTCCAAGGTGCGTTCCGCGGCCCGGTTGGAGGAGGCTTACGTCCTCGCTGCGAAATACGACCGCGTCGTGATTGCCGAAAAGTTCATCGATGGCGCCGAGCTGACGGCCGGAATCCTCGGTGATCAGGTGCTGCCGCTCATCAAGCTCGAGACGCCGCGGGACTTCTACGACTACGAGGCCAAGTACATCGCGAACGACACGCGCTACATCGTGCCTTGCGGCCTGTCCGCGGCGCGCGAGCGTGCCATCCAGGCGCTCTGCCTGAAGGCATTTAGCGCGCTCGGCTGCAGCGGCTGGGGACGCGTCGATCTGATGCTCAACCGCCAGGGCCGTCCCTTCCTGCTGGAAGTGAACACGGCGCCTGGCATGACCGACCATTCCCTCGTGCCGATGGCGGCGCGCGCCGTCGGCGTCTCGTACGAGGACCTGTGCCTGAGGATCCTGGAGGCCGCGCATGTGGGATAACCCGCGGCTGCTCAACTCGGCGGCCGGCCTCCTGGTGGGCTTGGCGGCGCTGGTGTTCGCGTTCGCAGGATTGCAGCTGCTGCTTCGCTCGCCGCTGTTTCCTCTAAGGGAGCTGGAAATCAAGAACGCCCTGAAACAGACTTCCCGCGAGGAGATCGAGGCGGCCGTGCGCGGACGCATTTCCGGCAATTTCTTCGCCGTCGAGCTCTCCGGCGTTCGCGACGCCCTCGAGCAGCTGCCCTGGGTCAGGCGCGTTACGATGCGCCGCGTCTGGCCTGACCGGATCGAGGTTTTCGTCGAGGAGCATGTCGCGCTCGCGCGCTGGGGCGACGATGCGCTGGTCAATACCTACGGCGAGCGCTTTGCGGGTCGCAGCGAGGCAGTGCTGCCGCTGTTCCTGGGACCCGCCGGAACGGAGCAGGAAGTGGCGAGGCGCTATGCGCGCTTCGCCAGCCTGGTGGCGCCGCTCGGCACCGGGCTCGAGCGGCTGGTGCTGACGCAGCGCTACGCATGGCAGCTGAGGCTCGGCAGCGGCCTGAACATCATGCTGGGGCGCGATGCCGATTCCGCCGAACTGCGGCTCGCGCGCTTCGTCGCCGCTTATCCCGCCACGCTCGGCAGGATCGCCCGGCCCCATGACTACGTCGACCTGCGCTACCCGAACGGGTTCGCATTGCGCATGCCGGAGCTGAGGGGCTGAGGGCTGATGCCAAAAGACAACAAGAACCTCATCGTGGCGCTCGATATCGGAACCTCCAAAGTGGCCTGCCTCGTGGCCGAGCTGCGCCCGGACGCCTCGCTCGAAATCCTCGGCATGGGGGGCCACGAGTCGAAAGGCCTGAAGAAAGGCGTGGTGGTGAATATCGAGGCCACCGTGGGCGCGATCCAGCGCGCGCTCGAGGAGGCCGAGCTGATGGCGGATTGCAAGATCGGCTCTGCGTTCGTCGGCATCGCCGGCAGCCACATCCGCAGCTTCAATTCAACCGGCATGGTCGCGATCAAGGATCGCGAGGTGAGCGCCCTCGACGTAGAGCGCGCCATCGATACCGCGCGCGCCGTCAACATTCCGACCGACCAGCAGATCCTGCACGTGCTGCGGCAGGAATTCATCATCGACGGCCAGGAGGACGTGCGCGAGCCGATCGGCATGTCGGGGGTCCGCCTGGAAGTGAAGGTGCATATCGTCACCGGCGCAGTGTCCGCGGCGCAGAACATCGTCAAATGCGTGCGGCGCTGCGGACTCGAAGTGAACGACCTGATCCTGCAGCCGCTCGCCTCGTCGCGCGCGGCGCTGTCGGAAGACGAGAAGGACCTCGGCGTGTGTCTGCTCGACATCGGTGGCGGCACCACCGACATCGCGGTGTTCACTCATGGCGCCATCCGCCATACCGCCGTGATCCCGATCGCCGGCGACCAGATCACCAACGACATAGCGATGGCGCTGCGCACGCCGACGCCGGATGCGGAGAACATCAAGATCCGGCACGGCGTGGCGCTGCGCCAGCTGGCGAATGCGAATGACATGATCGAAGTGCCGGGCATCGGCGAGCGCGCCCCGCGCTCCATGTCGCGCCAGACGCTGGCCGAAGTGATCGAGCCGCGGGTGGAGGAGCTGTTCTCGCTGGTGCAGCAGGTGCTGCGCGAATCCGGATTCGAGGAGCTGCTGTCTTCGGGCGTAGTGCTGACCGGCGGCTCCTCGGTCATGCAGGGCATGGTCGAGCTCGGCGAGGAGATTTTCCATATGCCGGTGCGCGTGGGCGTTCCGCGCTACAGCGGCGGGCTCGCCGAGGTGGTGCGCAACGCGCGCTTCGCCACCGCGGTCGGGTTGCTGGTGGAGGGCGTGTCGCAGGTGCAGCACGGTGAGCTTTCGCGTCAGAGCGGCTCCTTCCGGGCCGCGCTGGCGAGGATGAGGGAGTGGTTTCAAAGAAATTTTTGATGTCCCAACGGCAAGGAGAAAACAACATGTTCGAAATCGTTGACAGTCAGGTAACAGGGCCGATCATCAGGGTGATCGGCGTCGGCGGCGCGGGCGGCAACGCCATCAACCACATGATCGAGCAGGGCGTGGAGGGCGTGGAGTTCATCGCCGTCAACACCGACGCGCAGGTGCTCTCGCGCAACAAGGCGCGCAACCAGATTCAGCTCGGCACGAGCGGGCTCGGGTCTGGCGCCAGGCCCGAGCAGGCGCGGGCGGTAGCGATGGCCGAGCGCGAGCGCATCGAGGAGGCGCTGGCCGGCGCGCACATGGTGTTCATCACCGCCGGCATGGGCGGCGGCACTGGCACCGGGGCTGCGCCGGTGATCGCCGAGGTGGCGCGTTCGCTGGGCATTCTCACCGTAGCAGTGGTGACCAAACCGTTCACCTTCGAGGGATCCAAGCGCATGAAGACCGCCGAGCAGGGGCTCGAGGAGCTAGCGCCGCACGTCGATTCGCTGATCGTGATCCTCAACGACAAGCTCGAGGAGGTGCTCGGCGAGGACGTCACGCAGGAGGACGCATTCAAGGCGGCCGACGACGTGCTCAATAACGCGGTCGCGGGAATCGCCGAGATCATCAATCTGCCTGGCTTGGTGAACGTCGACTTTCAGGACGTGCGCACCGTGATGTCCGAGCAGGGCATGGCGATGATGGGCTCGGCGGTCGCGAGCGGCATCGACCGGGCTCGCATAGCCGCGGAGCAGGCGATTGCCTGCCCGCTGCTCGAGGGCGTCAATCTGGCCGGCGCGCGCGGCGTGCTGGTGAACATCACTGCCTCGCGCCCCAGCCTCAAGCTGCGCGAGACCAAGGAAGTGATGAACATCATCCGCACGTTCGCCGCGGAAGACGCCACCATCATCTACGGCGGCGTGTACGACGACTCCCTGGCCGACAATCTGCGCGTCACGGTGGTCGCCACCGGCCTGGGCGCGGCAGCGGCGACGCGTCAACCCAAGCCCCAGCTGGTGGTCTCGCAAAAGACCGGTACCGACAACATGCCGGTCGGCGGTGCAGTGGACTACAACCAGCTCGACCAGGTGCCTGCCGTCATCCGCCGCAACCGTGCTTCGACGGTCGAGGCGCTGCAGCAGTCGGGCGTGGACAAGTACGACATCCCGGCCTTCTTGCGCAAGCAGGCCGACTAGCTTTTCCTCCCTGTCGGGACACCCCCCCTTGCCGGGGTGTCCCGGCGTTCATCCTATGTCATCATGCTGCCGGGGGGTGGCATCGTGGCTATATCGCAGGGCGCCGGCAACGACGCACCGAATCTCAGCGCAGAGGCGCTATTCAACTCGCTGTTCGAACAGTCCGCAGTCGGACTCGCGATCTTTTCACTGGGCGGCCGATTTCTGCGCGCCAACGCCGCCATGTGCCGGATGATCGGGTACAGCGAGCAGGAGCTCCTGCAGAAAACGCATCTCGATGTCATGCACCTGGATGACCTGGAGGCTGCCGCCATGTCGCGCGCGCAGGTCATCTCGGGCAAGGCAAAGCCGCGTACGCAGGAAAGGCGCTACTTGCACAAAGACGGATCCACGGTCTGGGGACAGGTGGCCGGCGCGGTGGTGCGCGACAGCTCGGGCGCGCCTACTTGCACGGTGGCCATCGTCAACGAAGTCACCAGCCTCAGGCGAGCCGTGAAAACCAGCGAGCAGCGCTTCCGCCGCATGGTGGAGATGAGTTCGGACTGGTACTGGATGCAGGACGAGCACTTTCATTTTGTCGAGGTGCCCGGGCTGGATATGCCGGAGCTCGACACCGACGTCGTCATCGGCAAGGCGCGCTGGGAAATCCCGGGTCTCGCTCCTCTTCCCGAAAAAGCCTGGGAGCAGCACCGCGGCCGGCTTGAGCGCCACGAGTCGCTTTCCGATTTCGTTTTCCTGCGTTACAACAAGTCGGGCGAGCTGCGCTATCTCAGCGTGAGCGGAGAGCCGATTTTCGATGAGCAGGGCAAGTTCAGGGGCTACCACGGCATCGGGCGCGACATCACCGAGAAGGCGAGCAGCCAGAAGGCGCTGGAAAAGAGCGAGGCGCGCTACCGCATGCTGTTCGATATTCACCCGCAACCCATGTGGGTGGTGGATGCAAAAACCCTCGAGTTCCTGGCGGTGAACGGCGCGGCGATCCGCCTCTATGGTTACTCGAAGGAAGAATTCCTCTCGATGGCGGCCGACCAGATCCGGCCGGAGGAGGACGTGGCGGGGCTGCTCAAGGCATTCGAAGATCAAAGCGCCAACTACCGGGAGCGCGTGTGGCGGCACAGGAAGAAGAATGGCGAGCTGATTCATGTGAAGGTCGTGTCCTTCAACCTGGAATTCGATGGCCGCTCCGCCCGGCTCGGCGTAATCGAAGACCTCACCGACCGGTTGAAGGCCGAAGAGCGGGCATTGGAAAGCGAGAAGCGCTACCAGGCGCTCCTCACCGATCGCGAGCGTAACGCCGGCTCCTGAAGGCGCGGCGGCCCGGTTCTCGCTACAATTCCCCGCTGGCATGTTTCGTCAACGAACGCTTAAATCGCTGATCAGCGCCTCCGGCGTCGGGCTGCACACTGGGCAGAAGGTGCGCATCACGCTGCGGCCCGCCCCGGCCGACACTGGCATCGTTTTCCGGCGCGTCGACCTGGCGTCGCCGGTCGACATTCCGGCGCGGGCAGATCTGGTGGGCGAAACTAGGCTGTCATCGTGCCTGGTGCGCGAGGGAGTAAAGGTCTACACCGTCGAGCACCTTATGTCGGCGCTGAGCGGCCTGGGCGTCGACAACGCCTATATCGACCTGGACGCGCCCGAGGTGCCGATCATGGACGGCAGTGCCGCGCCATTCGTCCTTCTGGTGCAGCAGGCCGGCATCACGGAGCAGGGCGCGCCGAAGCGCTTTCTGCGCGTTTGCCGGCGCGTCGAAGTCAAGGATGGCGACAAATGGGCGCGGCTCGAGCCGTACGACGGCTACAAGCTCGCGTTTTCGATCGAGTTCAAGCACCCGGTGATCGAGCGCTCGACGCAGTCGGTCACCGTGGATTTCGCCGAGACCTCCTATCTGAAGGAGATCGCGCGGGCGCGCACTTTCGGCTTCATGCATGAAGTCGAAGATTTGCGCGAAAGCGGGCTGGCGCTGGGCGGCGGCCTCGACAACGCGCTGGTGCTGGACGAATACCGGGTCCTCAACAGCGACGGGCTGCGCTTCGCTGACGAGTTCATCCGCCACAAGCTGCTGGATGCCATCGGCGACCTGTACCTCCTCGGGCGGCCGCTGCTCGGCGCGTTCAGCGCCCACAAGTCGGGACATTCGCTTAATAACAAGCTGCTGCGCGCGCTGCTCGCGGATGGCGCCGCGCTCGAAACGGTGACCTTCGACCGCGTTGAGGAAGCGCCCGCAGGCGTCGCCCGCCTCCTCGCCCAATTCACCTAGGTGGTGCTGGTCCGCATCCTCGGTCTGCTGACCGCGATCGCGCTCGCCGCCTCGGTGCTGCTGTGGTTGGTGACCGGCGAGCGCAAGTGGTTGGCCATCGCCTGGAGAATTTTCAAGGTCGCGGTTTTCCTGGTCCTCTTCGTCCTGTTGCTTTTTCTCGGGGAGCGGCTTCTGGTGGGGGTGTAGGGCGGACCGCGCCGCGCCGCTCCAAAAGAGTGCGCAGCGCTTGGCGGGCCGGAGAATCCGCCATATTTTCGTAGAGATTCCGCAAGGAATCGAGCGTACGTGTGGATAAATGCACGCTTTTCTGCGGCGCAACATTTGCCTCTCGTGACGCGTTTGGTTGCACCCTCACTGAAACTGAATTAACCTGCCATCGCCGCTCTGACAAGAAGCGGCACAGGGACGGAGCCAGCAATCTAACCTTGGCCGCAGCCGCGGAATTCGCGGCGAGCAGGACCACCTCTCCCTCCCTGAAGTTGGCTACGCGGACCTGGCGCGCCAGGTCCAACGGGAAGAAGCCGTTAACAAGCCCGTCGAGCGCCCGGATGTCTCGCGCCTTCGCGAGGACGGGCTGCAGTTCGCCCTCGGCCGAAAGAATGCGGTCGAGTTTGGGAAGTCGCACGGGGGTATGCGTGCTCGGGAGGGAGAGTCGTGCAGATTATCCTGATCTCTGACCGTCTGGCCAAGGCGCGGTCAGTGACTCTTTCGCTGCGCCACCTGGTGGGCAGCGCTCTCGTCGCCGTCACTCTGCTTTTCGCCGGAACCGCCGCGCTCTATTGGATTTCGTTGCGCTACGCGTCGGAGCTTCGCATCCCCGTTCTGCAGCAGCTGGTGCTCGCCGCCCAGGAAGCCGAGTCCGAGCGGGCGCGCAGCTTCGTGCAGCAGAATCTGAATGCCATGGCGGTCAAGCTCGGAGAGATGCAGGCGCAGCTCACGCGCCTCGACGCCCTGGGCGAGCGGCTTTCCTCGCTCGCCGGAATGCGGCCGCAGGAGTTCCGGCTGTCCGAGGCGCCCGGCCTCGGCGGGGCCGCCCCGACGCTCATGCCGCCGCAGAATCTTTCGCTCGCCGACTTCAACGAGAAGCTGGTTACGCTCTCGCGGCAGGTCGAAAGCCGCAACGACATGCTCGGCGTGCTGGAAGCGCAGCTTTTCGAGCAGGCCGTGAAAAAGAAGCTCATGCCGACCATGCTGCCGGTGGCCGCTCCGTACAACGCCTCGGGCTTCGGCCGCCGCATCGATCCCTTCACCGGCCAGTGGGCGCTGCACGAAGGCATCGATTTTCTTGCCGACGCCGGCTCGCCCGTCGTCGCCGCGGCGGCAGGCGTGGTGCAGTTTGCAGGCTTCCACCCGCAATACGGCTACCTGATCGATATCGATCACGGCAATGACCTGGTAACCCGCTACGCGCATCTTTCCAAGTTGTTCGTCAAGGAAGGCGATGTCTTGCAGCGCGGCCGCCGCATCGCCCTCTCGGGCAGCACCGGTCGATCGACCGGTCCGCACCTGCATTTCGAGGTTCGCTTCCGCGGCGCGGCGCAAAACCCCGCGAAGTTTCTCGTCGTTTCCAACGCCGTAGCGCGCACGCAGTAGCGGCGCTGCCCCCGGGGGCCCGCACCGGGGCGTGATAAAATTCTGCATTTTTCGGGGGTTGTAACGCCTTGCCCCCGAGTTCATGAAGATCATCGACTTCCTCCGCAAGCTCTTCGAGGTTCTCTGGAGCATCCCAACGCGGCTGTTCGGCAGCCGTAACGAGCGCCTGCTCAAGCATTATTCGGGTGCCGTCGCGCAAATTAATGCGCTGGAGCCGGACATCGCCAAGCTGTCGGACGCTGCCTTGGCAGCGAAGACCGGCGAGCTGAAAAAGCGCTATTCGGAAGGTGCGACCCTAGAGCAGTTGCTGCCCGAAGCTTTCGCAGTAGTGCGAGAGGCGTCGAAGCGCACCCTGCGCATGCGGCACTTCGACGTGCAGCTGGTTGGCGGCATGGTATTGCACGACGGCAAGATCGCCGAGATGAAGACCGGCGAGGGCAAGACGCTGGTGGCAACGCTGCCCGCATATCTGAACGCGCTTACCGGCGCCGGCGTGCACATCGTAACCGTGAACGACTACCTCGCCAGCCGCGACGCGGACTGGATGGGCAAGATCTACCGCTTCCTCGGCCTGACCGTCGGCGTCAACTTGCCGCACATGGACCCCGAGGACAAGAGGAAAGCCTACGCCGCGGACATCACCTACGGCACCAATAACGAGTTCGGATTCGACTATCTGCGCGACAACATGGCGATGCATGTCGAGGAGCGCTTTCAGCGCGGGCTGCATTACGCCATCGTCGACGAGGTCGATTCGATCCTGATCGACGAAGCGCGCACGCCGCTCATCATCTCGGGCCAGGCCGAGGACCGCACCGAGATCTATTACCGCATGAACGAGGTGGCCCCGCTCCTCACGCGGCAGAAGGAGGAGAACGGGCCAGGCGACTTCTGGGTCGACGAGAAGAACCACCAGATCCTGCTTTCGGAGAGCGGGCATCAGAAGGCCGAGGAGATCCTGGCGCGCATCGGCATGCTGCCGCAGGGCGCCAGCCTGTACGAGCCGGCCTACATCAACCTGGTGCACCACCTGTATGCGGCGCTGCGCGCGCATCACCTTTTCCATCGTGACCAGCATTACGTGGTGCAGAACGACGAAGTGATCATCGTCGACGAGTTCACCGGCCGGCTGATGCAGGGAAGGCGCTGGTCCGACGGCCTGCATCAGGCGGTGGAAGCGAAGGAGAGCGTGGCGATCCAGAACGAAAACCAGACGCTCGCCTCGATCACTTTCCAGAACTATTTCCGCATGTACCGCAAGCTTTCCGGCATGACCGGCACCGCGGACACCGAGGCCTACGAGTTCCAGCAGATCTACGGGCTGGAAACGGTGGTGATCCCGACCCACCATCCGATGATCCGGGAGGACCGCCAGGACCAGGTCTACCGCACCGCGAAGGAACGCTACCAGGCGGTCATCAAGGACATCAAGGACTGCTATGAGCGCGGCCAGCCGGTGCTGGTCGGCACCACGTCGATCGAGAACTCGGAGCTGCTTTCCGGCCTGCTCAACAAGGACAAGTTCGCGCACCAGGTGCTCAACGCGAAGCAACACGCACGCGAAGCGGAGATCGTCGCGCAGGCCGGCCGGCCGAAGATGATCACCATCGCCACCAACATGGCGGGGCGCGGCACCGACATCGTGCTCGGCGGCAGCGTCGAAAAACAGTGCGAGCTGATCGACGCGATCGAGAACCTGCCGCCCGAGGAAAAAAAGACGCGCGCCGACAAGCTGCGCGATGAATGGCAGTCGCTGCACAACCAGGTCGTCAAGGCGGGCGGCCTGCACATCATCGGCACCGAGCGCCACGAGTCGCGGCGCATCGACAACCAGCTGCGCGGCCGCTCGGGCCGGCAGGGCGACCCGGGCAGCTCCCGCTTCTACATGTCGCTCGAGGACCCGCTGCTGAGGATTTTCGCCGGCGACCGCATAAACCGCATCATGGTGATGCTGAAGATGCCCGAGGGCGAGGCGATCGAGCATGCCATGGTGACCCGCTCGATCGAGAGCGCGCAGAGGAAGGTCGAGGCGAGGAACTTCGACATCCGCAAGCAGCTTCTCGAGTACGACGACGTTGCCAACGATCAGCGCAAGACCCTCTATGCGCTGCGCAACGAGGTGCTCGAATCGAAGGACGTCTCGCCCCGCATCGCCGACCTGCGCGCCGGAGTCATCGCCGACATGTTCCGCGTGCACGTCCCCGAGGAGAGCGTCGAGGAGCAATGGGACATCGCCGGGCTGGAAACGGCGCTGAAGGCCGAGCTCAATCTCGAGCTGCCGCTGCGCGGCTGGCTGGAGGCCGAGCCCGAGCTCGACGACGTGGCGCTGCTCGAGCGCATCGTGCAGAAGGCGAACCAGGCGTACGGCGCCAAGGTGCCCCCCGGGGCCGAGGAGTCGTTCCGCCAGTACGAGCGCTACGTGATGCTGCAGATCCTCGATGCGCATTGGCGCGAGCACCTCGCCGCGCTCGACCATCTGCGCCAGGGAATCCACCTGCGCGGCTACGCGCAGAAGAACCCGAAGCAGGAATACAAGCGCGAGGCGTTCGAGCTGTTTGGCGTCATGGTGGAAGCGGTGAAGCTCGAGGTGATCAAGACGCTTACCGCGGTCGAAATCCGCACGCGAGAAGAGGTGCCGCAGGCTGACGACAGCCAGCACGTCGAGAACCTCCGGCTGCAGCATGCCGACTACGAAGAAGCCGTCGTCGGCGACGGCAACGGCGACACGGCGATCGCCGAGGCGGCGACCAGGAAGAAGGCGCAGCCCAAGGTGCGCACGACGCAGAAGGTTGGCCGTAACGACCCCTGTCCCTGCGGGTCCGGAAAGAAATACAAGCACTGCCACGGCAAGCTGACCTAATGGCGGTCAATCTAGCGCCGCCAGACCCGGCGTCGCTTCATCCGGTTCCCGGCGTCGAGCTCGGCGTTGCGATGGCCGGGGTGCGCAAACCGAACCGGAAGGACCTGCTGGTGATGCGCTTGGCAGCCGATTCCGCCGTAGCAGCCGTTTTTACGCAGAACCGTTTCTGCGCGGCGCCGGTCGTCATCGCGCGAAGGCACCTGCGAAACGCGGTGCGCGCCCTGGTGGTGAACACCGGCAATGCGAACGCCGGGACCGGAGCCGAGGGACTGAAACGCGCGATGCAGGTCTGCGAGGCGCTGGCGCATCACCTCGGCTGCGACCCGCAGGAGGTTCTGCCATTTTCCAGCGGTGTGATCATGGAGCCGCTGCCGGCGGACCGCATCACGGCCGCGTTGCCCAAGGCGCTGCTCGACCAAAGTGACTGGTTGTCCGCTGCTGAAGCGATCATGACGACCGATACGCTGCCGAAAGCCTGTTCCCGCAAACTTCGCCTTTCGGCCGGCGAAGCCACCGTGACGGGGATTGCCAAAGGCGCGGGCATGATTCGCCCCGACATGGCGACAATGCTGGCCTTCGTATGCACCGACGCAGGCGTGCCGCGCAAGGCGCTCGAGCGCATCGTGACCGTCGCCGCCGACGAGTCCTTCAATCGCGTAACCGTCGACGGCGATACCTCGACCAACGATTCTTTCGTTCTGGTGGCGACAGGGCGGGGGCCGCACGCGTCGTCCCGGCGTGACTTGCTGAAACTGCAGATTGCGATCACTGCGGTTGCGCAGCAGCTTGCGCAGGCGATCGTACGCGACGGAGAAGGCGCTACGAAGTTCGTCACAGTGCAAATCGACCGCGGCCGGAACGCCGAGGAGTGCCGGCGGGTTGCCTACGCCATCGCGCATTCGCCGCTGGTGAAGACGGCGTTCTTTGCTTCGGATCCGAACCTGGGCCGCATCCTGGCGGCAATCGGAAATTCGGGCGTGCCGATCGAGACCGAGAAGGTCGATCTATATCTCGACGATGTGCACGTTGCCGCCGGCGGCAGCCGCCATCCGGGTTATCGCGACGAGCAGGGCGTCGCGGCCATGAAAAAGCCCGAGTTCACGGTGCGCGCCGTGCTGAACCGCGGCAAGGCGGCGGCGACGGTCTGGACTTGCGATTTTTCGTTCGACTACGTGAAAATCAACGCCGAATACCGGACCTGACGCCGTCACGTGAGCAAAGAACTGGAAAAAATTCTCGAGCGCCTCGAGCAGCTCCTGCCGCCGCCGCCGGCGCCGACCGATTGGGCCGCGAGCGTAGCGTATCGCTGGCGCTCGAGCGGCCGCCGCGGCGCGCCCGGCTGGTTGCAGCCCGTGCGCCACGTGCATCGGATCCGGCTCGCCGACCTGCGCGGCATCGATCGGCAGATCGAGCGCGTCGAGCAGAACACGCGGCAATTCGTCGACGGCAGGCCCGCCAACAACGTGCTTCTCACCGGCGCGCGCGGCACCGGCAAGTCGTCGATCGTGAAAGGCCTGCTCAACAAATACTCGAAGCAGGGGCTGCGCCTGATCGAGGTGGAGAAAAACGACCTCGTCGATCTGCCCTATATCGTCGATCGCGTAGCCTCCCGCGCCGAGCGCTTCCTGCTGTTCTGCGATGATCTGAGCTTCCACGGCGCCGAGGACGGGTACATCGCGCTGAAGGTGGCGCTCGACGGCTCGATCTCGACCACCTCGGAAAACCTGCTCATCTATGCGACTTCGAACCGCCGCCACCTGATGCCGGAGTACATGGGCGAGAACCTCGAGACCAAATACCTGGGCGAGGAAATCCATCCCGGCGAGACGGTCGAGGAGAAAATTTCGCTTTCCGAGCGCTTCGGACTGTGGGTCACGTTCTATCCCTTCGACCAGGACGAGTATCTCGACATCGTCGCGCATTGGCTGAAGATGTTCGGCTGCGGCGCGAAGGAGATGGAGGCGGCGCGCGAAGAGGGGCTGCAATGGGCGCTGCAACGCGGCTCGAGAAGCGGGCGAGTGGCTTACCAGTTCGCGAGGGATTGGGCAGGCCGGCATTCCAAGAAACGCTGAAGTGGTCGAAGTCGCGGCGGCGGTGATCCAGCGCGGCGACGGCGCGTTCCTGCTGGCGCAGCGGCCGCCGGGGAAAGTCTATGCCGGCTACTGGGAATTCCCGGGCGGGAAGTTCGAGCCCGGCGAGCCGGCCGTCCGGGCGCTCGCGCGCGAGCTCCACGAGGAGCTCGGCATCGACGTGCGGCGCGCCTATCCGTGGATCACACGCGTCTTTACCTATCCGCACGCCACCGTACGGCTCAACTTTTTTCGCGTCACCGAATGGGGCGGCGAGCCGCATCCGAAGGAAGATCAGGCGATCGCCTGGCAGGCGCCGGCCGCGCTGATCGCGGCGCCTATGCTACCGGCGAACGCGCCGGTGCTCGCTTCCCTCGCGCTTCCGGTGGAATACGCGATCACCCATGCCGCGCAAATCGGCACGGCGCAGATGCTGGCGCGGCTCGAGCGACGCCTGGAGCAGGGCTTGAAGCTGCTTCAGGTGCGCGAGCCCGACCTGGGCGAACACGAAAGATTTTTTTTCACGCAGCAAGCGGTCGGTCTGGCTCACCGCCATGGTTGCAAGGTGCTCGTGAAGTCGCCATTTCCTGGCGCTGACGGAATGCACTTCACCGCAGACCAGTTGATGGGGTTAAAGGAGCGGCCACGAGGCATGCTCGCCGCCGCTTCGTGCCATAGTCGCGAGGAACTCGAACGCGCGATGCAACTCGAGCTCGATTTCGCCGTCCTAGGGCCCGTGAAGCGCACGGCCTCGCATGCGGGCGGACCCCTTGGTTGGAAGGATTTTGCGGGGCTCGCCCGCGGAGCGAGCCTGCCGGTCTACGCGATCGGCGGCCTCACTCGCGCGGACCTCGAGGACGCCTGGCAGGCCGGGGCGCACGGACTGGCGATGATCTCCGGCGCGTGGGGCTGAGCTAGGGCTTGTCTTCGTCCCGCGAATCGGGCTCCGAGCCCGATTTGTCTTCCTGCCCGGGGACTCGATAGCTCTCCGAGGCCCAAAGCCCCAGATCGATCATCTTGCAGCGCTCGCTGCAGAACGGCCGCCACTCGTTCTTGGGGCCGAACAGCGCCGGCGCGCCGCAGCGCGGGCAAACGACCTTCTTTACAGATTGCAAAACGTCAGCTCGAAGCCTACGTCCCAGTCGGCGATGCGTGGCCGCGGATCGTCGCCGTTCTGCGCGAGGAAGCGGATGTTGAGGACGTACTTGTTGGCGCTGATCTCGGGCACGCAGGGCGTCTCGGTCTCCAGGCGCACGCGCAGCATCTGCGCCGTCTTGCCGCCGAGCATCTGCTGGTACGTGCCGAGCGCGGCATTGTGCGCCTGCGGCTTTCCCGATTCCCGCAGGATGCGCAGGATGATGGCGGTGCCGTCGCGCAGGGGATGGAGCGGCCCCGTCCACGCCGCGAGCTGGCCGGTGCGCTCTTCCGCGGGCCGGTGCAACCAGTAGTGATAGGACGGGAGATCGAATTCGCAGGCACCGCCCGGGATGCCGGTGCGCTGCTTGATCGACATCAGCCAGTCGTTCTCGCGCAGGTACTGGCCGATCTTGCCGGTCATCGAGAACAGCGCCGCCGCCGCCTGCTCGATGTCGCGCAGCACGCCCGACAATGCCTCTTCCGCGATCTCCGGATTGTTCCTGAACGACAGCAGCACCTGTTTCTGACGCTCGAGCTCCTGCAGCAGGTCGGATTTCAGGTCGGCGCGGCTCGACACCTCCATGATCTCGAACAACGTCAGCAACGCCATGTGATGGTCGTGCGGATCGGTGCGCGCGATGAAGTGCCGGGAGCGCTCGAACAAGTCCTCCAGCCGCAGCAGTGTGCGGATGCGCTCGTTGAGCGGGTATTCGTACGTGATCACGGAGGCTGCGCCGCTTGCCAGGATCAAAAAGTTGGGCGGATTCTGAGCGATTTGCGCTCGCAGCACAACTTAGCCTTTGACGTTCCGGGTCATTTTTTCGTACCGGGCATGCAGTGCGGCGACCTGCTTCCGCAACGCATCAAGCGTGCCACCGTTCTCGATGACGTCGTCGGCGGCCGCGAGGCGCTCGGCGCGGGACGCCTGCGAGCGCATGATCGCCCGTATCTCGCTTTCCGAGAGGCGGCTGCGTGAGCGCACGCGCGCGATCTGCGTTTCCTCCGGGGCATCGACCACCAGCACGCGGTCTACGCGTTGCCGGTAATCGGGTGAGTCGACGAGCAGCGGCACGACGTGCACCACGTAAGGCCCGCTCGCCGCGGCGATGCGCCGCTGCGACTCCTCGCGGATCAACGGATGCAGCAAGGCTTCGAGGGCCGTCTTCGCCGCGGGGTCGGAGAAGACCCGTTCGCGCATTTTTTTTCGATCCATCGCCCCGGTTCTGGCGATAAAGTCGCGGCCGAAGAGGCTTTCCACCTGCGGCAGCGCGGCGCCCCCGCGCGCGGTAAGTTCGTGCGCGATGGCGTCGGTGTCGACCACGGTTGCGCCGAGGCGGGCAAATTCTTCCGCTGCAGCGCTTTTGCCGCTGCCGATGCCGCCCGTGAGTCCGACCACCAAGCCCGGAAAACGAGTCACAGCCTTTGTGCATACCAACGCACGATCGGATCACCCCAAAAGAGGGCGACTACGCCCGCGATGGCGAGATACGGCCCGAAATGAAAGCGAAAGCCGGCGTCCCAGCGACCGCGCGCCGCGAACATCTGCAGCGCGCCGAAAGCGAGTCCGACTACCGAAGACAGCAGGATCACCAGCGGCAGCATCTTCCAGCCGAGAAATGCCCCCACCGCGGCGTTCATCTTGAAGTCGCCGTAACCCATCCCTTCCTTTCCGGTCAGCAGCTTGTAGGCCCAGTACACCAGCCACAGCGACAGATAGCCCGCGGCGGCGCCGATGAACGCATCGGGCAGGGGAACGAAGGCTCCCGCGAGGTTGAGAATCAGCCCGATCCAGACCAGAAGCAGAGTCAACGCATCGGGCAGAAAGCCGGTTTCCTGGTCGATGAACGCCAGCGCGATGGTGAACCAGACGAACAGCGCCGCGCCGAGCGCAGTCAGCGACGGCCCGAAGCGCCATGCCGAATAAGCCGCGGCGACTCCGGCGAGCAACTCCACCACGGGATACTTGATGGCGATGCGCGCGCCGCACGCCGAGCATTTGCCGCGCAGGGCAATGTAGCTGGCGAGCGGAATGTTCTCGAGGGCCGTGATGGCGTGCCCGCAGCCGGGGCAGCGCGAGCGTGGCACGACCAGGTTGTACCGCTCCTCCTTCGGCGGCTCCTGCCCGGCGAGCGCCGCGCATTCGGCCCGCCATTCGCGTTCCATCATCTTCGGCAGGCGATGGATGACGACGTTCAGGAAGGAGCCGATGCACAGCCCGAACGCCAGCGCCACCCAGGGAAGCACGGCTGGCTGAATGAGCCAGCCGAGATCGCTCATTCGCTAGACGGCCTGGCCGAGCTTGAAGATCGGCAGGTACATGGCCACCACCATGCCGCCGATCAGCGTGCCGAGGACCACCATGATCATCGGCTCCATCAGCGAGGAAAGCGCCTCGACTGCATCGTCGACCTCGGCTTCGTAGAAGTCGGCCACCTTGGCGAGCATGTTGTCCAAGGCGCCGGTTTCCTCGCCGATCGAGCACATCTGGATCACCATCGACGGGAACACGTTGGCATTCTGCATCGCCACCGTGAGCGAGGTTCCGGTCGAGACCTCGGCCTGGATCTGTTTGGTGGCCATGAGATAGATGTAGTTGCCGGATGCGCCGCCGACCGAGTCGAGCGCCTCGACCAGGGGCACGCCGGCCGCGAACATGGTGGCGAGCGTCCGGGTCCAGCGCGCAATGGTCGACTTGCGCACCAGGTCGCCGAACACCGGCACGCGCAGCATCAGCCGGTCCATGAAGATCTGCACCGCGAGCGAACGCTTCCAGGCTTCAAGGAAGCCGTAGATACCGCCGATGATCACCGGGAAAATGACATACCAATTCGACACGAACCAGTCGGAAATCGCCATCACCAACAGCGTCGGCGCCGGCAGGTCGGCGCCGAAGCTGGTGAACACCTGCTTGAACGCTGGAATCACGAAAATCATGATCACCGCCGTGATGATGAACGCCACCGCGACAATCGCTATGGGGTAGAACAGCGCCGCCTTGATCTTCGACTTGATGGCGAGGATCTTCTCCTTGTAGGTCGCCAGGCGCTCGAGCAGGTTCTCCAGAATTCCCGCCTGCTCGCCGGCTTGCACGAGGTTGCAGTACAGCGGATCGAAGTACAGCGGGTACTTGCGGAACGCCGCGGCGAGCGACGAGCCGGTCTCGACTTCAGTCTTGATTTCCACCAGCAGCTTCTGCACCGCCGCATTGGAGGCGCCCTTCGACACGATGTCGAAGGACTGCAGCAGCGGAACGCCGGCCTTCATCATGGTGGCGAGCTGCCGGGTGAAGAGCGCGAGGTCCTTTTCGGTGACCTTGCCGCCGCCGCGCAACTTCTGCCGCTTGACCTTCTGGACCAGGATTCCCTGTCGCCGCAGGGTGGCGTTGACCGCGGTCTCGCTGACCGCGCGCACTTCGCCGCGAATGGTCTTGCCGCCCTTGTCCTTGCCTTCCCAGAGGAAGGTAAATTCTTTGGGTCCTTTTGCCGCAGCTGCTGTTGCCATATGAACAAGCCCTCCCGCTTGTGGGGCGATAATGCCTTCCGGAGAGGCGTTTGTAAAGGGTGAAATTCCCGCTCTAAGCCTCTGAGGCCTCGGCGTTTTCGACCGGCTCGACCGGCCGGAAGATACGCACCGTTTTCACCGTCCGGCCCTGGGCATGCACGATTTCCATCGGCACGTTGCCGATCTTGATGGATACGTCGGCCTCGGGAATGTCCTGCAGGTACTCGACGATCAGCCCGTTGAGGGTCTTCGGGCCGTCGGTCGGCAAATCGAGGCCCAGCGCCCGGTTGATGTCGCGCACCGGCATCGCGCCCTCGGCGGTCGCGGTGCCCTGCTCGTCCCAGGCGAGCATCGGCGCCGCCGAGGGCAGCGAGGTGGTGAACTTGCCGATGATCTCCTCGATGATGTCCTCGAGCGTGACCAGGCCCATCAGCTCGCCGTACTCGTCGACCACCAGCGCGATGCGCTCCTTGTTTTCCTGGAAGTACTGCAGCTGCGCCAGCACCGGCGTGGCCGAGGGCACGAAGTAGGGCTCGACGAGAAGCTGCTCCAGCGCCTGCTTGTCGAGCTCGCCGGTGCGCAGCAGGGCCAGCACCTTGCGCAGATGAAGCACGCCGACCACGTCGCCGAGCGCGTCGCGGAATACGGGCAGGCGCATGTGATAGCTGGTAGCGAGCTGGTGCGAGATGGTCTCCATGTCGTCGTCGAGCTTGATGGCCTCGATGCGCGCGCGCGGCACCATGATGCCCTGCACCGTCACCGCGCCGACATCGAACAGGTTGAGCAGGATCGACAGGTGCTTCTTCGGCATGAAGCTCGAGGACTCGAGCACCAGGGTGCGGATCTCCTCGGGTGACAGCTTGGGCGTATCCATGTTCGGATCGGTCCGGATGCGCAGCAGCCACAGCAGCGGTCGCACGAACAGGTTCACGAACCAGGCCGCAGGGTCGAGCAGCCGGAGGGAGAGCTTGAGCGGCCAGGCAAGGATCAGGGCGGTGCGCTCCGGGTACGTGGCGCCGATCACCTTGGGCGTTATCTCGGAAAAGACGATGATGAGGAACGAGATGACGAGCGTGCCGATCGCGTAGACGATCCTGTCCTCGCCGAAGAGCCGCACCGCGATGGCGGTTGACAGGGCACTGGCAGCCACGATCACCAGCGTGTTGCCGATGAGGATGCCGCCCAGCAGCCGGTCGGTGCGCTTGAGCAATTCGGCAACGCGCGTGGCCGCACCGTGGCCTTGCGCTACGAGGTGCTTCAACCGGTAGCGGTTGATCGCCATCATTGCGGTTTCGGCGATGGAGAAGAACGACGAGAGGGCCAGCAGCACCACGAGCGCCGTAAGCTGCCAGCTCAGCGGCCATTGTTCGTGCATCTCAGGTCCGATTCAGGATCACTTCGAGCACGAACCGGCTGCCGACGTAGGCGAGCAGCAGCATCACGAACCCGGTCAGCGTCCAGCGCAGCGCCGTGCGGCCGCGCCAGCCGTAGAGCCAGCGTCCGACCAGGAGCAATCCGAAAGTAAGCCAGGACAGAATCGCAAACACGGTCTTGTGATCCGCGCGCATCGCCCGGCCGAAAAGCGTCTCGGAGAACGCGATGCCGGTGATCAGCGTCAGCGTCAGGAAGACGAACGCCGCGCCGATGACCCGGAACAGCAGCCTTTCGAGCGTGAGCAGCGGCGGCAGATTCGCGAACGAGAGCGTGCCCTTTCGATGCAGCTGGCGCTCCGCCACCGCCATCAGCGTGGCGTGCAGCAAAGCGATGACGAACAGGCTGTACGCGATCATGGCGAGCGCCAGGTGCAGCTTGAACTCCGTCGCCTGCGCGTACGTGCCGCTCGACGCGAGCCCCGGAAACAACGCCGGCAGCGGCACCGCGATCGCGGCGAGCGGCAGCACGAGCGGCTCCATGCCCTCGAGGTTGTAGAACAGGCTCTCGACCCAGTAGAGCACGACGCAGAGCCACATCATCACCGAGAGCGCCTGCGCGAAGCCGAAGCGCAACTCGGCGGCGTCGAAGATCTGCGAGTAGAGAAGCGCCCCGTGAACGGCAAGGGGGATCAGGATGGCGCCGCGCTCCCACGGTCGCAGTCCTGTCGTCGGCGTACGGCGTCGCCACCGCGTGTTCCAGAAATGCCACGCCAGCCCCAAATACACTGCCGAGGCAAGGACGTGAATTACAATGTCCGGCACCTCTTCAGTTTATCACCCCATGCTAGACAACCTGACCACGCGGCTGGCGAAGATCGTCAAGCAGATCCGCGGCGAAGCGCGGCTCACCGAAGCGAACATCCAGCATGCGCTGCGTGAAGTGCGCGTCGCGCTGCTCGAGGCCGACGTCGCGCTGCCGGTGGTGAAGCACTTCATCGAATCGGTGCGCGCAAGCGCGCTCGGCGAGGAAGTGGTCGGCAGCCTGACGCCGGGCCAGGCGCTGGTCGGCGTCGTGCACCGCGAGCTCGCGCGCCTGATGGGCGAGGCGAACATCGGGCTCGATCTTGCGACGCAGCCGCCGGCGGTGATCCTGATGGCCGGGCTGCAGGGCTCGGGCAAGACCACCAGCGCGGGAAAGCTGGCAAAGCTTCTCATCGCCGACCGGAAAAAAGTCGCGCTGGTCTCCTGCGACGTCTACCGCCCTGCTGCGATCGAACAATTAAAAACGGTCGCAGGCCAGGCCGGCGCCGATTTCGTCGAGTCGAAAGTGGGTGAAAACCCCGTTGACATCGCCAGGCGCGCGCTCGAGCACGCAAAGACCCGTTATTACGACGTTCTGATCGTCGACACTGCGGGACGCCTGGCGATCGACGAGGAGATGATGCGCGAGCTCGCCGAGCTGCACGCTGCTCTCAAGCCGATTGAAACGCTGTTCGTCGTCGACGCCATGCAGGGTCAGGACGCGGTCAACGTGGCGCGCGCCTTCAACGAGCGGCTGCCGCTCACCGGCGTGATCCTCACCAAGCTCGACGGCGACGCGCGCGGCGGCGCCGCGCTCTCGGTGCGGCACGTCACCGGCAAGCCGATCAAGTTCGCCGGCGTCGGCGAGAAGCTCACCGGCATCGAGGCTTTCCACCCCGAGCGCATGGCGGCGCGGATCCTCGGCATGGGCGACATCCTCGGCCTGGTCGAGGAGGCGCATGCCAGGATCGACCTCGACGAGGCCAAGCGCGTTGCCGAGAAGGTGAAGAGGGGCAAGGGCTTCGATCTGGAGGACTTCAAGGCGCAGATCGCACAGATGAAGAAGATGGGCGGCGTCGCCGCGCTGCTCGACAAGCTGCCGGCGCAGCTCGCGGGACAGATCAACCCCGCGCAGCTGCAGGATGACAAGCAGATCCGCCGCATCGAAGGCATCATCAACTCGATGACGCCCGCCGAGCGCGCCAATCCCTCGATCCTGAAGGCGTCGCGCAAGCGGCGCATCGCCGCTGGCGCGGGCGTGCCGGTCCAGGCCGTGAACCAGCTTCTAAATCAATTCGAGCAGATGCAAAAGATGATGAAGATGATGAAGGGCGGGAACATGGCCCGCGTAATGCGCAACATGAAGGGAATGCTGCCGGGAATGCGTTGACCTAGCGCCCGGTGCGCCGTCCCGGGTTCTTGCGGCCGCGCGGCCCGCGCGCGTGCGGAGGTGCGCCGCGCCATGACTTCCCGCCCTGGCGCTCCCTGCCAGGTGTCTGCCCCTGGCCCTGCTGTGGATTGGGGCGCTTTCCCAGCGCCTGGACGCGCCGGATTGCCTGGTTCAGGGCCTCGAGGTTTTCGGCCAGCTGCTCGCCGGCGAGCGCCTCCTGCAGGCGGCTCAGGGCGAAGTTGCGGGATTGCTCGAGGCCGTTGCGGCTTTCCATTTCCTGCCGCTGAACTTCGATGCTGGCGATGAGATCGATGACTTCGTCGGTCGCGTGTGGATGGTGCATTGTTGTGATTACGGTAGCACAGATTCTTCCCAAAGGCCTGATTTCTCCCGTATAATCCGCGCCTTTTCGCAGTTCGCGGAGCGTTCCCAATGGTGGTGATTCGACTGCAGCGAGGCGGCGCCAACAAGCGGCCTTTCTATCACTTGGTGGTGGCCGATTCGCGGCGTGCGGCGTCCGGAAAATTCCTCGAGCGGGTGGGATTCTACGATCCCAAGGCGCCCGAAGGGCGCGAGGCGTTGCGCGTCAACATGGAGCGCGTGAAGCACTGGACCGGCCAGGGCGCGCAGCTTTCCGGCACGGCGGCGCGGCTCGTGAAGCAGTTTGCAAAGAAGGCCGCCTGAGCAGCTGTTAGCGATGGGCCGCGTCGCCGGTTCCTACGGCGTGCGCGGATGGGTGAAGGTGGCTCCGGAGCGCGGGGCGCGTGAAGCGCTCGCCGCGACGAGCGAGTGGTGGATCGGCGCCGAGGCCTACCGGGTCACTGAGGCCAAGGTCCACGGCGCGGCAGTCGTGGGCAAACTCGAGGGACTCGAGACGCGCGAGCAGGCCCTCGCGCTCAAGGGATCGGCAGTGTCGGTGCGGCGCGAGACGCTACCGGAGCCTGGCGAAGGACATTATTACCTCGCGGACCTCTTGGGCCTCGAGGTGGTGAACGAGCGCGGCGAAGCGCTCGGGATTGTGAAGCGCGTGTTCACGAACGGCGCGCAGGACGTGATGGAACTGGCCGGCGACAGAACGCGGCTGCTGCCGTGGGTCGCCGCGGTGGTGAAGAAGGTCGATCTGCCGAATCGGCGGATCGAGGTGGCGTGGGAAGCGGACTGGTGATCCGCTTCGACGTGGTGACGCTGTTTCCCGAGATGTTCGCCGCGGTGACCGGGAGCGGCATCACCAGCCGCGCGCTGCAGGGCGGGTTGTGGCGCCTCGCGACGTGGAATCCGCGCGATTTCACGAGCGACAGCTACCGGACGGTGGATGACCGTCCGTACGGCGGCGGCCCGGGCATGGTGATGCTCGCCGAGCCGCTGGAGAGAGCGCTCGATGCGATCAAGGAAGGTGGAGGTAATGGAAAAATCATCTACCTTTCGCCGCAGGGCCGGCGGCTCGATCATCGCAAGGTGATGGAGCTGGCGAAGGAAGGCGCGCTGACGTTGCTCTGCGGCCGCTACGAAGGCGTCGACGAGCGGCTTCTCGCGCGGCGCGTCGACGAGGAGTTGTCGCTCGGAGACTTCGTGCTCTCGGGCGGCGAGCTTGCGGCGATGGCGCTGATCGACGCGGTAGTGCGCCAGCTGCCGGGGGCGCTGGGCGACGATGCCTCGGCGGCAGAAGAGTCGTTCGCTGATGGGCTGCTGGATTGCCCGCAGTACACGCGGCCCGAGCTGTATCAGGGCACGCGGGTGCCCGAGCCGCTGCTCTCGGGGCATCACGAGAACATCCGGCGCTGGCGGCTGAAGCAGGCGCTGGGGCGGACCTGGCTCAGGCGGCCCGATCTGCTCGCGGGGAGGAAGCTGAGCGAAGAGGAAACGAAGCTGCTGGCGGAGTTCCAGGAAGAATACAGGAGCTGAACATGGATCTGATTCAGACACTCGAGAAGGAAGAAATCAAGCGGCTGGGCCGCAACGTGCCGGATTTCTCGCCGGGCGACACCGTGGTGGTGAACGTCAACGTCGTCGAGGGCGAGAGAAAGCGCGTGCAGGCCTTCGAAGGCATGGTGATCGCCAAGCGCAACCGCGGCCTGAACTCCTCGTTCATCGTGCGCAAGATATCCTCGGGCGAAGGCGTCGAGCGCACGTTCCAGACCTACTCGCCGCTGATCGCCTCGATCGAGGTGAAGCGCAAGGGCGACGTGCGACGCGCCAAGCTCTACTACCTGCGCGCGCGCTCCGGCAAGTCGGCGCGCATCCGCGAGCGGACCGGCGGCGCGGAAGGCGAAACGCAGGAGTAAAAGAAGCATAAAATTCGGGCTATGCGCAGAGAGCCCGCTGCCATCAGCCCGATCGCCGGCATCGTCGCCGCGATTCGCGCCGGCGAGATCGTGATCCTCGTCGACGACGAGGACCGCGAGAACGAGGGCGATCTCGTGTTCGCCGCCGACTTCGTCACGCCCGAGAAGATCAATTTTCTCGCCAAGCACGGCCGCGGCCTGATCTGCATGCCGGTCACCGAGGAGCATGCGCAGCGCCTCGGCCTGCGGCCGATGGTCGAGCAGAACCGCTCGCGCCACGGCACCAACTTCACCACTTCGATCGAGGCCGCGGAGGGCATCTCCACCGGCATCTCGGCGCAGGACCGCGCGCTGACCATCAAGGTCGCCGCGGCGCCCGACGCCAAGCCCGAGGACATCGTGCAGCCGGGCCATGTGTTCCCGCTCATCGCGCAGCCGGGCGGGGTGCTGGTGCGCGCCGGACACACCGAAGCCTGCTGCGACCTGGCGCGCCTCGCCGGGCTCTCGCCGGTCGCGGTGCTCTGCGAGATCATGCGCGACGATGGCAGCATGGCGCGGCTGCCGGATCTGGTGGAGTTTGCCGCCGAGCATAAGCTCAAGATCGGTACGATCGCCGATCTGATCGAGTACCGCAGCCGCAATGAATCGCTGGTGCAGCGCGTTTTCGAACGCGACATCGAGACGGCTTGGGGAAGTTTTCATCTGGTGTCCTACCGGGACCTCGCGCTCGGCTCGATTCACCTTGCGCTCGTGCTGGGCCGTCCTGCGCCGCAGAATGAAGTTCTGGTGCGCGTGCACGAGCCGCTGTCGGCCATTGACTTGCTTGACGCCGGGCCGGGCACGCATTCGTGGGGCGTCGGCGAAGCGCTCGCGGCGATCAGGCAAGCCGGCAGCGGAGTAATGGTGCTTCTCAACTGTACGCAGACCAGCGAGGCGCTGGAGGCGCCGCTTGCCGAAACGCGGCCGCCGCGCGGCGGCCGCGGCATGGACCTGCGCGTCTACGGCATCGGGGCGCAAATCCTGCGCGACCTCGGCGTTGGCCGCATGCGGCTGATGGCCGCACCGCGCAAGATGCCCAGCATGGCGGGATTCGGGCTCGAAGTCACCGGCTACGCCGAGCTGCCGAAGCGGTAAGGCGGCGATGCGCCTCGGCATCGTCGCCAGCCAGTTCAACGAGGAGGTCTCACGAGCGCTTCTCGAGCGCGCCAGGGCCGAAGCGCAGACCCTTGGCGTTGAAGTGACCGTAACGAGGGTTCCCGGGGCGCTCGAAATTCCGCTCGCCCTGCAATGGATGGCGCAGAGTGGGCGCTTCGACGCACTGGTCGCGCTTGGCGCGGTGATTCGCGGCGAGACCTACCATTTTCAGATCGTTGCCAACGAGTCCGCGCGCGGCCTGATGGACGTGGCGCTCGACTTCGGCCTGCCGGTTGCGAACGGCATCCTGACGACCGAGGACGAGCTGCAGGCGATGGCGCGCCTGGACAAGGGTGCCGAAGCGGTGCGCGTTGCAGTCGAGATGGCAAGGCTCAAGGCAAAGCTGCATGAAGAGCGCTAGGCGCCAGGCGCGCGAGATCGCCCTGCAGGCGCTTTACGCCTGGCAGCTGTCGGGCAGCGACCCGGTCGAGCAGGCTCGCAGCCTGCAAGGCTTCGATAAGACCGATGCCGCTTTCGTGAATGCGATCGCGAGCGGTGTACGGGATCGCGCCAGCGAGCTCGAGCGGATGATCGCGCCGCACCTCGACCGCGAGTTCGCCAGGCTCTCGCCGATCGAGCGGGCGATTCTCTACATCGGCGCCTTCGAGCTCGCCGCGCATCCCGGGACGCCGTTCAAGGTCGTGATCAACGAGGCCATCGAGCTCGGCAAGAGCTTCGGCGCGGCCGAGGGCTACCGCTTCGTCAACGGCGTACTGGAGAAGATTGCCGCGGCGCTACGCCCGGAGGAAGTGGCGCGCTCGAGAAAAATCGCCTGAACGAGTTCGAGATCATCCGGCGATACTTCGATCGCGCTCCGCGGCGGGCGGTGGCGGGGGTCGGCGATGATTGCGCACTGCTCGCCGTGCGCGACGGCCTGGAAATGGCGGTCACTACCGATATGCTGGTCGAGGGGCGGCATTTCCTGCCCGGTGCTGATGCGCGGGCGCTCGGTCACAAGTCGCTCGCGGTCAATCTCTCCGACCTGGCGGCGATGGGCGCCGCACCGCGCTGGGCGACGCTCGCGCTGGCGCTGCCGGCGGCCGACGCAGCCTGGCTCGGCGCGTTCTCGCAGGGTTTTTTCGCGCTGGCCGGGCGATTCGGCGTCGACCTCGTCGGCGGCGATACGACGCGCGGCAGGCAGCTGACCATCAGCATCACCGCCATCGGCGAAGTCCCGGCGGGAAGCGCGCTGCTTCGTTCCGGCGCGCGGCCCGGCGACGACATCTGGGTGTCGGGCGAGCTGGGCGGTGCGGCACTCGCCCTGGTTCATCCCGAGATCGAGGCGGCGGCGAAGCGCCTGCATGAGCCGGAGCCGCGCGTGGCGCTCGGCGAGCGGTTGCGGGGGCTGGCGCATGCGGCGATCGACGTCTCCGATGGACTGGCAGGCGACCTCGGCCATATCCTCGAGCGCTCGCAGGTCGGTGCAGTGGTTCATTACGAACAAGTGCCACGGCCGCCGGCCTTCAAGGACATCAAGGACATGCAGCTGGAAAAAGACTGCGTCCTGTCGGGAGGCGACGATTACGAGCTTCTTTTCACAGCTGCGCAATCGCGCCGCAAGGACATCGAGACTCTCGGAAAAGAATTGAAACTGCCGCTGTCGCGCATCGGCAGCATCCGCGCGGGCGCAGCCATGCTCGAGGTGCTCGATTCTCATGGCACGCCGCTGCAATACCGTGGCGGCTACGACCATTTCGCCGCGCCGTGATCGTCTTCCGCCCGAGCCCGTCGTTCGCGTTTTCGCATCCTGCGCACATCATCGCGTTCGGCGGCGGCGCCGGGCTCGTGCCGTACGCGCCGGGAACGGCCGGCACGCTCCTCGCCTGGCCGATCGGATGGGCGCTCGGCGGCAGCCTGCCGACGCTCGCCGTCCTCGGGCTTCTCGTCATGCTGTTCGGGCTGGGTGTTTGGGCCTGCGACGTCACCGGGCGCAAGCTCGGCATCCCGGACCACAGTTCGATGGTGTGGGACGAAATCGTCGCTTTCCTGCTGGTGCTCGCGATCCTGCCGCGCGAACTGGCGTGGCAGGCGGCCGGCTTCGTCCTGTTCCGGCTGTTCGACATCGCCAAGCCGCCGCCGATCCGCTATTTCGAGCGCCGCTATCATGGCGGCTTCGGCGTCATGTTCGATGACATTATCGCCGCCGCCTACACGCTGATTGCCCTGGCGGTGATCAAGCGGCTGTTTTTCTGATGGAAGAGCTCGCGGCGAAAATCGGCAAGCGGCTCAAGGCGTCGCGCGCGGTGCTGGTCACCGCGGAGTCGTGCACCGGCGGCTGGGTGGCGCAAGCTGTCACCGCCGTCGCGGGCTCGTCCGACTGGTTCGAGCGCGGCTTCGTCACTTATTCCAATGACGCCAAGCGCGAGCTTCTCGGCGTGCGCGCCGATACGCTCGCCCGTCACGGCGCGGTGAGCGAGGAAACCGCCCGTGAAATGGCCTCGGGTGCGCTGCGGCAAAGCAAAGGCAGCCTATCCGTCGCGGTCACCGGTATCGCGGGGCCGGGCGGCGGCAGCCCGGCAAAGCCGGTCGGCACGGTGTGCTTCGCGTGGGAGCGCAAGAAGGGCGCCCGGCGCACCGAGACGCGGCTGTTCGTGGGCGACCGTGAAAGCGTTCGCAAACAGTCCGTTATCCACGCCCTGGAAGGGGTATTGAAACTGCTTGACGAGACCGGAGCGCGGTCATAAATAGGAGCGATGGCTGCCGTCCGACCCGCCGCCGTAGCCGGCACGTTCTATCCGGGCGAGCCGCGCGCGCTCGCCGCCGAGGTCGATGATCTGCTCGGCGGCGTAGAGCAGCTTGCGCCGCGCCTGGGCTTTCCGAAGGCGCTCATCGTGCCTCACGCCGGCTATATCTATTCCGGGCCGGTGGCGGCGCGCGCCTATGACGAGCTGGCTGCGGCGCGCGGCATCGTGCGGCGCGTGGTCATGCTCGGTCCGGTGCACCGCGTCCCGGTGCGCGGCCTCGCGCTGCCAGGCGCAGACGCCTTCGCCACGCCGCTCGGCACGGTGCCGATCGACCGCGACGCCTTGCGCGCGCTGCACGACCTGCCGCAGGTCGTCAGGAGCGACCCGGCGCACGCCCTCGAGCACTCGCTTGAAGTGCAGCTGCCTTTCCTGCAAAAAGTTCTTGGCGACTTTGCGCTCGTGCCGTTCGCCGTCGGCATGGCGAACGTGGAAGAAGTCGCCCAGGTGATCGAGCGCCTCTGGGGCGGCCGGGAGACGCTGATCGTGATCTCGACCGATCTGTCGCACTACCACGCGTACGAAGAAGCGCGCAGGATCGATGGCTCGACCGTGGATCGCATTGCTGCCTTCGCCACGGACATCGACCATGAGGAGGCGTGCGGGGCCACGCCGTTGAACGGCCTGCTGTCCCTGGCAAAGAAAAAGAACCTGTCGATCAGGCTGCTCGCGGCGTGCAACTCGGGCGACACCGCCGGTGGCAAAGGCCAGGTCGTCGGCTATTCCTCGTTCGCGCTCTATGAGGGCGGAGAGGTGAAGCATGCGGACGCGGGCAGCACGCTGATCTCGATCGCCTCGGGCAGTATCTCCAGCGGGCTGGGTCTCGGACCCCCGCCTAGCGTCGACGGTGTGGCGTGGCTTGACCAGGCGGGTGCGACCTTCGTCACCTTGCTGCGCGAGCGAGAGCTGCGCGGCTGCGTCGGCAGCCTTGAAGCGGCCCGGCCGATCGGCGCCGACGTCGCCGACAACGCCCTGGGCGCCGCGTTCCGCGATCCGCGATTTCCGGCGCTGACCCGCGACGAATGGCCTCTGTGCAGCGTCGAGGTATCGCTGCTTTCGGCCCCCAAGCCGATTCAGTTCGCCGACGAGGACCATCTGCTGGCGCTGATCTGTGCCGGCGAGGACGGGCTGATCCTGGAGGCCGATGGCCGGCGCGCGACCTTCCTGCCTCAGGTGTGGGAAAGCATCGCGGACACGCGGCGCTTCGTGGACGAACTCAAGCGCAAGGCCGGTATCCCCGCCAGCACGCGCCTCGGGCGCTGCAAGGTCGCGCGTTATCGCGTAATCAAATGGAAAGAGACGAGAACACTCTAGAGACCGGGTATCCGGGTCGCTGGTGGCACAGCCTGCCCGACGGGCGCGTGCAATGCGACCTTTGCCCGCGGGACTGCAAACTGCACGAGGGCCAGCGCGGCATGTGCTTCGTGCGCAAGATGGAAGGCGGCCGCATGGTGCTCACGACGTACGGCCGCTCCTCCGGGTTCTGCATCGACCCGGTCGAGAAGAAGCCCCTCAACCACTTCTATCCGGGGACCAGCATCCTGTCTTTCGGCACCGCCGGCTGCAACCTCGCTTGCAAGTTCTGCCAGAACTGGGACATCTCGAAATCGCGCGAGATGGACCGGCTGCAGGACCAGGCCAGCCCCCAAGCTATTGCCGACGCGGCGCTCAGGCTCGGCTGCAAATCGGTCGCCTTCACGTACAACGACCCGGTGATCTTCGCCGAGTACGCGATGGACATCGCGGATGCCTGCCACGCCAAAGGCGTGAAAGCCGTCGCCGTCACTGCGGGCTACATCCATGCCGAGCCGCGGCGCGAGTTCTACGCCAAGATGGATGCCGCCAACGTCGACCTGAAGGGCTTCACCGACGAGTTCTACTTCAAGATCTGCGGCGGCCGGCTGCAGCCGGTCCTCGACACGCTGGTTTACCTCGTGAAGCAAACCGACGTCTGGACCGAGATCACGACCCTGCTTATCCCCGGCAAGAACGACTCGGATGCCGAGCTCGAAGCCGAGTGCAAGTGGGTTATGCAAAACCTCGGCGCCGAGGTGCCGCTGCACTTCACCGCGTTCCATCCCGACTGGAAGATGACCGACGTGCCGCCGACACCGCCGGCGACGCTCACGCGGGCGCGCGAGATCGCACTTCGTCATGGCCTGCGTTACGTGTACACCGGCAACGTGCACGATGAAACCGGCGGCTCGACTTATTGCCCGTCGTGCGAAAATCCGGTGATCGTGCGCGACTGGTACGACATCCGCGGCTATCAGCTCGGCGACGACGGCACCTGCAAATCCTGCGGCACGCAGATCAGAGGCCGGTTCCAGAAGTTTGGCCGCCCCTTCGGGCCGCGCCGGATCCCCGTAAGGTTGGGAAGCAGGGTCTAACCGCCAAGCTGAAGTTGTTTCGGTTATGCTAGGAGCGGGTGAACAACAAAATGCGTCGGAGGATCTGCATCCTGTCGGCGGTGGTGCTCTCGGCGTGCGCGCCGCAGCCCAGGATCGTCAAGCCGGTTTCCGAGCCCGTAGTGTCGCGGCCGCAAGTCGCAACGCCGGCGCCCTTACCGGAGCAGGGTCCGTTCGCGCTCGGTGACTACAAGAAAGCCGTGGCAAGCCGCATTGTGGCGGCGAACGAGGAAGTGTTTTTCGAGCCGTTGCCGGACATGTTGAAGTCGGTGGTGGTCCTCGAGATCACGATCGACCGCCGGGGTCACCCCCTCGACGTCTACGTGATCCGTTCCAACGGCTATCGGGAGCTGGAGCAGGTCGCGCTTGCGAGTGTGCTGCGGGCAGCACCGTTTGACGGGCCGCAGGCCGACGTCTTGCAGGGCGCCGCTTCCGTTAGTTTTCTCGAGACCTTCCTGTTTCGCGGCGACGGGTTCTACCAGGTGCTTAGCCTGATCCCCGCGCCGCCGGGCCGCTTCAGTCCTTCATTAGCAGGTGCATCAGACTAGAGGTGTCCCAGCGGCGGCCGCCGCGCGCCTGCACCCAGGCGTAGAACTGGTCGATTAGAGCGGTCGCGGGTAGCCGCGAACCGTTTCTCTTCGCCTCCTCGAGGCACATGCCGAGGTCCTTGCGCATCCAGTCCACCGCGAAGCCGAAGCCGTCGAACTTGAGCTCGTTCATCTGCTTCCAGCGGTTTTCCATCTGCCAGGACTGCGCCGCGCCCTTGGAGATGACGGAGATCACCTTCTCGATGTCGAGGCCGGCGCGCTTGCCGAAGCTGAGCGCCTCGGCCAGCCCCTGCGCCAGGCCGGCGATGGCGATCTGGTTCACCATCTTGGTGAGCTGGCCGGCGCCGGGTCCGCCGATCAGGGCGCACATCTTGGCGTAGACGTCGAGCACCGGCTTGACCTTGCCGAAATCCACCGGGTCGCCGCCGCACATGATGCCGAGCTGGGCGTTCTGGGCCCCGGCCTGGCCGCCGGACACCGGCGCGTCGACAAAGCCGACGCCACGCTCTTTGGCTTTTGCAAATAATTCTTTAGCGAGGAGCGCAGAGGCTGTGGTGTGATCGACCAGGATCGCGCCGCGTTTCATGCCGGCGAGCGCGCCGCTGTCGCCGTACGCCACGGAACGGACATCATCATCGTTGCCGACGCACATCATCACGAAGTCGCAGTCCTTGGCAGCCTCGCGCGGGGTGGCGGCGTGCTTCCCGCCGTACTCCTTCGCCCACTGCTGGGCCTTCGCGGAAGTACGGTTGTAGACGGTGACGTCGTGGCCGCCTTTTTTCTGCAGGTGGCCAGCCATGGGAGAGCCCATCACACCGAGACCCAGGAACCCTACCTTCGCCATCGTTTTGTCTCCTAAAGGAATTCTTTGAAGTTGACAGGCCCGCGTCAACGAACCACAATACCTGGACGTTTATACAGTATCCGGTGTTGGCCCAGCGCTAAAGTGCCTGCCGTAGATGCCGACGACCCAGAAAAAGAGGTACAGCAATGGATGACAACAAGTCTAAGGCATTAGCCGCCGCCCTGTCGCAGATCGAGAAGCAGTTCGGCAAGGGCTCGATCATGAAGATGGACGCCGAGGCGATCAAGGACATCGAGGTGGTGTCCACCGGCTCGCTGGGCCTCGATCTCGCGCTCGGCGTCGGCGGACTGCCGCGCGGCAGGGTCGTCGAGATCTACGGGCCGGAGTCCTCCGGCAAGACCACGCTCACGCTGCAGGTCATCGCCGAGGTGCAGAAGACGGGCGGCACGGCGGCCTTCATCGACGCGGAAAACGCGCTCGACGTCACTTACGCCGGCAAGCTCGGCGTGAAGACCGAGGACCTGCTGATCTCGCAGCCCGATACCGGCGAGCAGGCGCTCGAGATCGCCGACATGCTGGTGCGCTCGGGTGCGGTCGACGTCATCGTCATCGACTCGGTGGCGGCGCTTACGCCGAAAGCCGAGATCGAGGGCGAGATGGGCGAGCCGCAGATGGGCCTGCAGGCGCGCCTGATGAGCCAGGCGCTGAGAAAGCTCACCTCCAACATCAAGCGCACCAACACGCTGGTCATCTTCATCAACCAGATCCGCATGAAGATCGGCGTGCTGTTCGGCAATCCCGAGACCACCACCGGCGGCAACGCGCTCAAGTTCTACGCCTCGGTGCGCATGGACATCCGGCGCATCGGGTCGATCAAGAAAGGCGACGAGGTGGTCGGCTCGGAAACGCGCGTCAAGGTGGTGAAGAACAAGGTCGCACCGCCCTTCAAGCATGCCGAGTTCGACATCCTGTACGGCGAAGGCATCTCGCGCGAAGGCGAGGTGCTCGAGATCGGGGTCAATCTCGGCGTGCTCGAGAAGTCCGGCGCCTGGTATATCTACAAGGGCGACCGGCTGGGGCAGGGCAAGGACAACGCGCGCGACTTCCTGAAGGAAAACCCCCAGCTCGCGCGCGAGATCGAGGCGAAGATCCGCGAAAAGGCGGGCGTCGCCAAGCCCAGTCCGGCTGCCGCGGAGCCAGCGGAAGAAAAGAAGGTTGAGCACCTCCCCACCCGCAAGCGCGGCTGAGCTCAGACAGCGCGCGTTGCGGCTGCTGGCGCGGCGCGAGCATTCGCGCGCCGAACTCGCGCGCAAGCTTGCGCCGTACGCCGGGTCAGAGCAGGAGCTGGAAACACTGCTCGACGGCCTGGTTGAAAGAAAGCAGCTGTCGGACGAGCGCTATGCTGCCGAGCGGGCGCACTGGCTGTCGCGCAAATACGGTGCTTCGCGCATTCGGCACGACCTGCGCGCGAAGGGCGTCGCGGAGGAGCTGATCGCGCGTGCTTGCGCCGGTGGCGATGAATTTGAGCGCTGCAGCGTTGCGCTGAAGAAAAAGTACCGCGCCCCGGCCACCACGCGCGAAGAACGCGCACGACGCGGACGTTTTCTTCAAAGCCGCGGCTTCTCCCACGAGGTCATTCGCCGCGCCCTGGCGCTCGCCGGGGACGATTGATCCTGTAGCAAAGCAGCTACTCTCAAAACGCGTTTTTGCGTCGGCGGCAAGCGACGAAACCGTGTCGCCTCGAGGCGACAGGTTGCACGCGGCTATTTCCGCGCGCAGGCTGGATTTCCAAGAAGCCTAAAGGGAGCACAAACCATGCGAAAACGCTTGGCCGGCGGCATCGTCGCGCTTGCGGCCGCCGTCGGCTGTTTTGATCTGGCGGGAGATCACGTCATGTCCGCGTCGATTCCGCCGCCAACGAGACTACCTTCGGTCCTGACGTGGGCACCTCTTCCTCCTGAGGCGCTGCACCCAGCCCAGGACAAAACCGATGAACGACGTACGATTACGGCACCGGCCGGGCTGCGCGGCTGAGGCTGTCATCCGCTAATACTGTATAAACGTTCATCCCACACGCGACTGGCGTGGAGAGGGGGTGATCGGCATGGATTCAGCACAAGCATTGGCGGTAGTGCGCTCGCTTGCGAACGGCGTCGATCCTGAAAGCGGGGAAGTGTTTGCGCAGGAGAGCGCGTATCAAAGACCGCTGGTAGTGCGCGCACTGTACGAGGCGGCGAGCGCGCTCGAGCGTATCGAGCGCTTCGAGCGCCGCAAGGCGCAGCTGCCGCAGAAAACCGGAGAGCCGTGGTCGGAAGACGAGGACCGCAAGCTCCTCGCCGCCTTCGATGCGGGACGCGCGCTGCAGGAATTGGCGGCGGCGCATGAGAGAACGATGGGGGCGGTGCGCGCGCGGCTATTGAAGTACGGCCGCATCAACGCTTAGCAGCGGATGTCCCGGGGCGGCCGGCCTGCGCTCCGGGCTTTTTCCGCACTGCAGTAGAATGACCCCGATGAAGTCCAATGAGATTCGTTCGACTTTTCTCGACTACTTCCGCTCGAAGGGCCACACGGTGGTGCCTTCGAGCTCGCTGGTGCCGGTGAACGATCCCACGCTGCTGTTCGTCAACTCCGGCATGGTGCAGTTCAAGGACGTGTTTCTCGGCAAGGAAAAGCGGCCGTACGTGCGGGCAACGAGCTCGCAGCGCTCGCTGCGTGCCGGCGGCAAGCACAACGATCTGGAGAACGTCGGCTATACCGCGCGCCATCACACCTTCTTCGAGATGCTCGGCAACTTCTCCTTCGGCGATTACTTCAAGAAGGACGCCATCCGGTTCGCCTGGGAGCTGCTCACCAAGGTCTTCAAGCTCCCGCCTGAACGCTTGTGGGCGACCGTCTATCACACCGACGACGAGGCTTACGAGCTGTGGAGCAAGATGGTGGGCCTGCCGAAGGAGCGCGTGATCCGCATCGGCGACAAGTCAGGCGGGCAGAAATACCAGTCCGACAACTTCTGGCAGATGGCCGACACCGGCCCCTGCGGCCCCTGCAGCGAGATCTTCTACGATCACGGACCGGGCATCGAAGGTGGACCGCCGGGATCGCCGGACGCGGACGGCGATCGCTACATCGAGATCTGGAACCTGGTGTTCATGCAGTTTAATCGGGAGAAAAGCGGCGACTCATTCGTTATGCATCCGCTGCCCCGCCCATCGGTGGATACGGGCATGGGGCTCGAGCGCATTGCGGCGATTCTGCAAGGCAAGCACTCGAACTACGAAATCGACCTGTTTCAGGACCTGATCAGGGCAGCGGCGCGCGAGACGCACCAGAAGGATCTCAAGAACCCTTCGCTCAACGTCATCGCCGATCACATCCGCGCCTGCTCTTTCCTGATCGTCGACGGCGTTATCCCGGGCAACGAGGGCCGCGGATATGTGCTGCGGCGGATCATCCGGCGCGCCATCCGCCACGGCTACAAGTTGGGCCAGACCAAGCCGTTTTTCCATCGCTTGGTCTATGACTTGGATCGGGTCATGGGCAGCGCATATCCCGAGCTTACTGCTGCCAGAGATCGGGTAATCGAAACTCTGAAGCAGGAAGAAGAGCGATTTGCGGAAACGCTAGAGACCGGAATGCGGCTCTTTGATATTGGCTCGCGAGTTGAATCTCGGGCAATAAGCTACGTCCGAGACCATGTCGTAAAAGACTTCAAGTACTTCGAAGATCTCTCTGCCGTGGGCAAGGATATTGGTTTAGACGCGGTTTTTCACAAGGCCAACGAAGACGTAGTCGTTGAAACAAAGGTTTTGACCAACGCCACAAATGTTCAGGAAGTTGTTCGTCAGTTCGAAAAAGCTGTCGATATATATGAGAAGCGGGCATCGAAGCCCGTGCGTGGTTATTTGGTTTTCGCGGGCAAATCAGAGCGACCACCCGAAGACCTTATTGACTTGACCAATCCCGACGAGTCCAAGGGACGGAAATCCAATGTCCGCGTACTTTATCTAAAGGAAGACTCACTTCCTTTTGATGGGCAGTCTGCATTTCTTCTTTACGACACATACGGTTTCCCATTCGATCTGACACAAGACTTGTGTCGCGAGCGGCACATCCCAATTGACGTCTCAGGGTTCGATTCTTCTATGGAGGCGCAGCGGGAAAGAGCACGTTCGGCCTCCAAGTTTTCGATGGCCACCGGCCTTGACTATTCCGGAGTCAAAACAGAATTCCACGGCTACGACACATTAACCTTACGCGCCAAGGTGGTTGCCTTGTACAAGGAAGGGACCCCAGTTAATGAGCTGCGCGCGGGTGACGCGGGGGTGGTGGTGCTCGACCGCACCCCGTTCTACGCCGAGTCGGGAGGGCAGGTCGGCGATCGTGGCGAGCTGGCCGGTCCTGCGGGCACGTTTGCGGTGGAGGACACGCAGAAGATCCAGGCCGAGGTGTTTGGCCATCACGGCAAGCAGCGCACCGGCTTGCTTCGCGTCGGCGACATGGTCAATGCGCAGGTGGACACCGTGTCGCGGCGGCGCGCCATGTGGAACCATTCCGCGACGCACCTCATGCACGCGGCGCTGCGTCAGGTGCTCGGCAAGCACGTCGAGCAGAAGGGCTCGCTGGTCGACGCGCAGCGCACGCGCTTCGACTTCTCGCACCCCAAACCGCTGACCGCGGAAGAGATCGCCCAGGTGGAGGCGCTGGTGAACGCCGCCATCCAGCGCAATGAGGACGTGACGGCGCGCATCATGAAGTACGACGACGCCATGCGCGCCGGCGCGCTCGCCTTCTTCGGCGACAAGTACGGCGACGAGGTGCGCGTGCTTACCATGGGCGAGTTCTCGACCGAGCTGTGCGGCGGCACGCATGTACGGCGCACCGGCGACATCGGCTTCTTCAAGATCGTGTCGGAATCGGGCGTGGCCGCCGGGATCCGCCGTATCGAGGCGGTGACGGGCGAAGGCGCGCTCGCCTGGGTGCAGCAGATCGAGCAGGACAAGGGCTTTGTCGAAGATTTCTTCCAGGCCAAGGGCGAGGCGCTCAAGGACAAGCTCAAGGCCGAGCGGGACGAAAGGCGCACGCTCGAGAAGGAGCTCGCGCGGCTCAAGTCGAAGCTCGCGGCGAGCCACGGCGAGGACCTCGCCGCGCTGGCGGTAGACGTGAAAGGCGCCAAGGTGCTTGCCGCCACGCTCGAGGGGGCTGACGCCAAGACCCTGCGCGAGACCATGGACAAGCTCAAGGACCGGCTCAAGTCGGCGGCGATCGTCCTCGGCTCGGTCGCCGACGGCAAGGTATCGCTGATCGCGGGGGTGACGGCCGATCTCACCGCGAAGGTGAAAGCCGGGGAGCTGGTGAATTTCGTGGCGCAGCAGGTCGGCGGCAAAGGCGGCGGCCGGCCCGACATGGCCCAGGCCGGAGGCACGCAGCCCGGCAATCTGCTCGTCGCTCTGCAATCCGTGAAGTCCTGGGTTGAGCAGCGCGTGTAACGCGCGTCTCAGAACCCGATCCGCGTCTTCCTCGCGCCGCGCGAATCCTGGATGTCGTCCGGACCGACTTCGCTGCGCCCTGCCAGCTTCGCGTTGCCGAACGCCGAGTGCATCACGCGCCGCATCTCGCGCGGCGGCAGCGATGCCAGCTTCTCGAGCGCGAGCGGCGAGAGCGATTCCGGGAAGTGCCGGCCCCAATCGTGGGCGCCGCGGATCTCGCGGTAGATGGTGGTGGCGATGTGCGCCGAGCCACTGGCGTCCGGCGCCTCGATCTCGTAGACGCTGAGACGGCTGAGGAGGGGCTGCGGAATGCGCGCCGTGTCGTTGGCCGTGGCCAGCCAGAGCGTGCCGGAGGCATCGATCGGCAGCTCGACGAACTCATCGACGAAGCGCGTCGAGGTCTCGACCTCGAGCAGCTCGTAGAGCGCGCCGAGCGGGTCGTACTGGCCGTCGGAGCTCGCCTTGTCGAGCTCGTCGACGATGATCACCGGGTTGGCGTAGTCGCCGTTCAGGAAGGTTTCGAAGACCTTGCCCGGCTTGGCGTTTTTCCATTGCGAAGAAGCGCCCGAAAGCACCCACCCGGCGGTGAGCGAGCTCATGGGCACGAAGCCGAAACCGGTGCCGAGGAGCTGCGCTATCTTGCGGGCGAAATGCGTCTTGCCGATGCCCGGCTCGCCGAGCAGCAGCATTGGCGGCAGCTCGATCGAGTCGTTGGAATCGATGCACAGCGCGAGGTGCTTGCGGATATCCTCGAGCACTTCGGCGAAGTTCGGCAGCTCCTCGAAAAGCGTTTCCATCTCGGGCAGCGCCGAGGGCTTCACGGTGAAGCGCTGTCCGCCGAGACGCAGCATCTTCTCGTAGAGCGCGCGCAGCGCTTCATTCGCCGTGGGGGAAAGCTCCTGCAGGGCTTTTTCGACTGCCGGAACGTCGTACACGTCCTTGAAGCCCGCGATCGGAATGGTCACGTTGGCCGACATGTTGTCACCTGTTTAGCATGATGCTTCTGACTCAGCAAACTTCGCGCCTGGCAGACGGCCGCGCCGAGTGCCAATCCGGTAAAGTAGTCCGACATGACTACTACAACGCCTGACTACTTCAACGGTTTCGGCAAAAACCATCTTCCCGGGCTGCTCGGTGTGGAAATTCTCACAGTCACAGCCGAGGCAGTCGCGAGCCGGATGGCGGTGCGCAAGGAGGTGATGGCGCCGAACGGCTTCCTGCACGCCGCTTCGGTGATCGCGCTCGCCGACACGAGCTGCGGCTACGGCTGCATCTCGCAGCTGCCGAAAGGCGCAAGCGGCTTCACCACCATCGAGCTGAAGACGAACTTCCTCGGCACCACGCGCGAGGGCGCGATTCTTTGCCGCGCGACGCCGGTTCACCTGGGACGCACCACGCAGGTCTGGGATGCCGTCGTGACGGTCGAGGCAACCGGCGCCAGGATCGCGCTTTTCCGCTGTACGCAGATGGTGCTGTGGCCCAAGTAGACAGTCCGCCAAAACCATGTTTGAATCCGGGGCCATGACGCGCCGGTTCTTTTTCGGCTTCTACTTCTTCCCCTGCCTGCTGGCGGACGGGAGCGGCTAAGCTCAGCCCCTAGGATCCTGCGAAAACCGCCAGCCCAAAGACCTGGCGGTTTTTGTTTTTGGGAAGGAAAAAAGATGACTACACCCCTAGACAACTATCTCGCGACCGTTCCTGCGGACAAGACTTCGCTTACCGACGACGAGCGCATCGAGAACATCGTTCCGCTGCCGCCGCCCGAGCACCTGATCCGTTTCTTCCCGATCCAGGGCACGCCGGTAGAGAGCCTGATCACCGAGACGCGGCGCAGCGTGCGCCAGATCCTGCACGGCCGCGGCGACCGGCTGCTGGTGGTGATGGGGCCATGCTCGATCCACGATCCGGCCGCGGCGCTGGCTTACGCCGAGAAGCTGGCCGCCGAGCGGCGCCGCCATGAAGCCGAGCTCGAGCTGCTGATGCGCGTGTATTTCGAGAAGCCGCGCACCACGGTGGGCTGGAAGGGCCTGATCAACGATCCCTACCTCGATGGCAGCTTCCGCATCAACGAGGGGCTGCGCATCGCGCGCGACCTGCTGGTGCGCATCAACCGGGCCGGAGTTCCCGCCGGCTGCGAATTCCTCGACGTGATCTCGCCGCAGTACATCGGCGACCTGGTGTCCTGGGGCGCGATCGGCGCGCGCACCACGGAAAGCCAAGTGCACCGCGAGCTCGCCTCGGGCCTGTCGGCGCCGGTCGGCTTCAAGAACGGCACCGACGGCAACGTGCGCATCGCCGTGGACGCGCTCCTCGCCGCGCGCCAGAAGCACCATTTCCTGTCGGTGCACAAGAGCGGGCAGGTGGCGATCGTCGAGACGCGCGGCAACGACGACTGCCACATCATCCTGCGCGGCGGCAAGCAGCCGAACTATGACGCGGCGAGCGTGCAGGCGGCAGGCGAGGAGCTCGAGCGCGCCAAGCTGCCGCAGCGGCTGATGATCGACTGCTCGCATGCCAACGCCGCCAAGCAGTACAAGCGCCAGGCCGACGTCGCCGCCGACACCGCCAGGCAACTCGCCGGTGGCGAGAAGCGCATCGTCGGCGTGATGGTCGAGTCGCACCTGGTGGAAGGCCGCCAGGAGCTGGAACCGGGCAAGCCGCTGCGCTTCGGCCAGAGCATCACCGACGCCTGCCTCGGCTGGGAGGATTCCGTGCAGGTCCTCGACACGTTGGCGCAGGGTGTGAAGCAGCGCCGCAAGCACCGCAAGTAGCCCGGATTCGGCATAATTGCCGCGCCCATCCGTCATGCCCGATCGTCCGCCACAGCTTGCGCATCTCGAATATCTCGGCGACGCCACGCGGTTCGCGAGCCAGATGCGCGCGCTCATTCCGCGCTGCGCCTTGCTGGAGAACTTCTCCCAGCCGGAGGTGCTTCTGCTGGCGCATTTCATGGAGATGTACCGCGCCGAGGCGGGCATGGAAATCATCCAGGAAGGCGATGGCGGCGATTTCATGCTGATGATCGTGGAAGGCAAGGTCGAGGTGCACAAGCGCGACCGCTGGAACACGCCGCAGACGCTCGCGGTGGTCGAAGGCGGCAGGACCCTGGGCGAGATGTCGATGATCGACGGCGAGGCGCGCTTCGCCACCTGCGTCGCAGTGGAGGCGACGCTGATCGCCGTGCTCAACCGCGAGAGCCTGGCACGGATCATCGTCGAGCAGCCGTTGCTCGGCGCCAAAATCCTGATGGAGCTGGTGCTGATGCTGTCGCAGCGGCTGCGCATGACGAGCCAGCGGCTGCTCGGGCTGCTCGACGAAAACTCGCTGGGCGCAGCCGACGTTATTTGAGGCCATGCACGCGACGCTTCCCTTGATGCGGCATTACGGCTTTCCGGCCCTCAGCCGCGGCCGCCTCGAAACCTTGCAGGTCAACGTCGGATACAAGTGCAACCAGACCTGCCTGCACTGCCACGTCAATGCCGGTCCGCACCGCACCGAGGAGATGTCGCGCCAGACGCTGTCTGATGTGCTGGCGTTTCTCGGCATCTCCAACGTGAGGCAGCTTGATATCACCGGCGGGGCACCGGAGCTCAATGCGCATTTCCGCGAGCTCGTGGTGCGTGCACGCGAGCTGGGCGTGCACGTCATCGACCGCTGCAACCTCACTATCCTCGAGGAGCCGGGGCAGGAAGATCTTGCCGGATTTCTCGCCGCGCAGCGCGTCGAGATCGTCGCGTCCTTGCCCTGCTACACGGAGGAGCTCGTCGACCGCCAGCGCGGCAAGGGGGTGTACGACAAGAGCATCGCCGCTCTGAAGCGGCTCAATTCCCTGGGCTACGGCGCCCAGGGCAGCGGTCTCGCTCTCAATCTTGTCTACAACCCGCAGGGACCCTCGCTGCCCCCCGCGCAGGAAAAGCTCGAAGCCGACTACAAGCGCGTGCTCGGCGAGCGCTTCGGCATCGTGTTCAATCGCCTGTACACGCTAGCCAACATGCCGATCCAGCGCTTCGGCTCGACGCTGGTATCGAAGGGCCAGTTCAACGAGTATATGGCGCTGCTGCACCGCTCGCACCGACCCGAGAATCTCGCGGGCGTGATGTGCCGCACGCTGCTCTCGGTGGACTGGCAGGGCCACGTCTACGACTGCGATTTCAACCAGATGCTGGGACTGCCGGTGCGGCTGCAAGGCAGCAGGCGCCCGCATCTTTCGGACCTGATCGGACGCGATCTTGCGGGCAACCCGATCGCCGTGCGCGACCACTGCTACGGCTGCACCGCCGGGCAGGGATCGTCCTGCGGCGGCGCGCTTGCCGCGTGAGCCGGGGCCGGCTCCTCGTCCTCGCTCTCGTCGCGCTCGCCGTCGCCGCTTTTTTCGCCACGGGCGGCCCGCGCTATTTCACCTTCGAGAATTTGAAGGCGCAGCAGGCAGCGATCGAGTCGTGGTACCTGGCGCACCCCTGGCAGACTTCGCTCGGCTTTTTTGCCCTCTATGTCGCGGTCACAGCGCTGTCGCTGCCGGGCGCAACCCTCCTGACGCTCATTGCCGGGGCCATCTTCGGGCTGCTCCGGGGCGCGGTGATCGTTTCCTTCGCCTCTTCGATCGGCGCCACGCTGGCATTCCTCATCTCGCGCTTCCTGTTGCGCGACTGGGTGCAGCGGCGCTTCGGCAGGCAGCTGCAGGGCCTCAACGAGGGCATCGAAAAGGAGGGCGCGTTCTATCTTTTCACTTTGCGCCTGATCCCCGTGGTGCCGTTTTTCGTCATCAATCTGGCCATGGGCCTGACGCCGCTCCGCACCCGCACCTTCTACTGGGTGAGCCAGCTCGGCATGCTCGCCGGCACCCTGGTGTATGTGAACGCCGGCACGCAGCTCGCGAAGATCGCGTCGCCGAGGGACATCCTGTCGTGGCAGTTGATCGGCGCTTTCCTGCTGCTCGGGTTGTTCCCGCTGCTCGCGAAGAAAATCGTCGACGGCGTCAAAGCGCGACGCGTCTATGCGCGCTGGAAGCGGCCGGCGAAATTCGACCGCAACCTGGTGGTGATCGGCGCCGGCTCGGCCGGGCTGGTGTCGGCCTACATCGCGGCTACGGTGCGCGCCAAGGTCACGCTGGTGGAAAAGCACCGCATGGGCGGCGACTGCCTCAATACCGGTTGCGTGCCGTCGAAGGCACTCATTAAGTCCGCGCGCGTCCTGTCCCAGATAAGAAGAGCAAAAGAGTTCGGCTTGAGAAATGCCACCGCGGAGTTCGATTTCGCCGACGTGATGGAGCGTGTACAGAGCGTCATCAAGGCGGTGGAGCCCCACGATTCGGCGGCGCGCTACACGGCGCTGGGGGTCGAATGCATCCAGGGCGAGGCGCGCGTCGCTTCGCCCTGGACCGTGGAGGTTACGACCGCGAGCGGTACCCGCACGCTCAGCACCCGCGCCATCGTCATCGCCGCCGGCGCACGGCCGTTCGTGCCGCCGATTCCCGGCATGGACGCGATCCGCGTGCTCACCTCCGACAACGTATGGGAATTGCGCGAGCTGCCGCGGCGCCTGGTGGTGCTCGGCGGCGGCCCGATCGGCTGCGAGCTGGCGCAGGCGTTCGCGCGCTTCGGCGCCAAGGTAACGCAGGTCGAAATGCTGCCGCGCCTCCTCGCGCGAGAGGACGCGGAAGTATCCGCCATGGTGCAGAAGCAGTTCGAGGCCGAGGGAATTCGGGTTTTCGTCGGCCACAAGGCAAAGCAGGTGGTCATCGAGAACGGGAGCAGGGTCTTGATCGCCGAGCATGGCGGCAAGGACGTGCGCATCGAGTTTGACGAGCTGCTGTGCGCGGTCGGCCGCATCGCGAACACGGCGGGGTATGGCCTGGAGGAGCTCGGCATCCCGCTCGGCAAGGCGCGCACGGTGCAGACCAACGAATGGCTGCAGACGTCGTATCCCAACATCTACGCCTGCGGCGACGTCGCCGGGCCCTATCAGTTCACGCATACGGCGTCGCACCAGGCGTGGTACGCCGTGGTGAATGCGCTCTTCGGCCGCTTCAGGAAATTCCGCGCCGATTACTCGGTGATTCCGTGGGCGACATTCACCGATCCCGAGGTGGCGCGGGTCGGCCTGAACGAGACCGAGGCAGGCGAACTGGGTGTTCCATACGAAGTGTCGGTGTACGGCATCGACGATCTCGACCGGGCGATCGCCGACGGCGTGGCGCACGGCATGGTGAAGCTGCTGACCGTGCCGGGCAAGGACCGCATCCTCGGCGCCACCATCGTCGGCGAGCACGCCGGCGACCTGATCGTGGAGTTCATCGCCGCCATGAAGCACGGCATCGGCCTGAACAAGGTTCTTGGCACCATCCATATCTATCCGACCCTCGCCGAGGCCAACAAGTACGCGGCGGGCGTGTGGCGAAAAGCGCACGCCCCCGAAGGCCTGCTGCGCCAGGTCGAGAAACTGCACGCGTGGATGCGCGGCTAGTCCTGCTGGGGCTGTGGTTTGCGGCGGGCACGGTCCTCGCTTTCGACCAGTCCCACCAGGCATGGGACGCGCTGTTGAAGAAGCACGTCGTGGTGCTCGAGGGTGGCAAGTCCTCGCGCGTGCGCTACGCCGGCATGGCGCAGGATCGAGACGCGCTCACACTTTATCGGCAGAGTCTTTCAGCCGTGGACGAAGCGCAGTTCAACGCCTGGTCGAAGCCCCAGCAGATAGCGTTCCTCGTCAATGCCTACAACGCCTTCACGGTCGAGAAGATCCTCACGCGCTACCCGGACCTGGGCTCGATCTGGGATTTCGGCAAGCTGCTCGGGCATCCGTTCAAGGACCGTTTCATCAGCCTTTTCAACCGGCCTTTCTCGCTCGACCAGATTGAGCACGACACGTTGCGCAGGCGCTATCCTGACCCACGCCTGCATTACGCGCTGAACTGCGCTTCGCTCGGCTGCCCGATGCTGCGCGAGGAGGCCTACGTCGCCGAGCGGCTC